>Ga0190313_1000333_pt1 | contig 28676 bp, 32 predicted proteins | sample 4870071011_MG_FD_169989 | JGI IMG/M metagenome (GOLD analysis project Ga0190313, IMG submission 169989) | Hydrothermal vent sediment bacterial communities from Southern Trench, Guaymas Basin, Mexico - 4870-07-10-11_MG | ecosystem: Environmental > Aquatic > Marine > Hydrothermal vents > Sediment ... | reverse complement strand
ATACGGAAAACCAAGTGAGGTTTTGTCTAATGTTGAGCTTCTTGAAAAAGTAGGAGTGAAACCTCCGGCTGTTGCAGTATACTTTCACAAGTTAAGAAAAAGTGGTATCAATGTAAATCCTCCAATAAAAATAGAAGACGCTGTTAATTTAGCAAAGAAGCTCATAAAAGAGGAATTATTAGAGGTGAAGAATGTAAAATTTGAAAGAAATAGAAAAGCCAAAAAATCAGATCCAATTATTGAAGTCAAAAATGTAACCTTTGTTTATCCTGGAGAACCGCCGGTTGTAGCACTAAAGAATGTAAATTTAACAATATATGAGGGAGAATTTGTTGGTATTATTGGTCAAAATGGTTCTGGGAAGACTACTCTTGTCAAAAATATTGTTGGATTATTGAGACCAACAAAAGGAAAAATTTATTTCCGTGGAGAGGATGTAACAAAATATACGGTAGGTGAACTTTCTAGGAAAATAGGATTGATTCTTCAAAATCCAGACTATCAGTTGTTCACATTGTCTTGCGAGGAAGAAATTAAATTCGGTCTTAGGAATTTGGGATTACCTGATGATGAAATTGAAAAACGGGTTGATGAGGCATTGAAGATAGTTGGTTTAGAACATCTACGTGATAAATACCCATTTGCTCTTTCTTTTGGTGACAGAAGAAAGTTGGCCGTTGCTGCGGTTGTTGCTATGAATCCCGAGGTAATTATCATGGACGAACCAACTACTGCACAAGATTATCGAGGAAGATACATTCTTGCAGATTTAGCAAAAAGATTAAATGAAAAGTATGGAAAAACAATAATAATGATCACTCATGATATGGATCTAGTTGCCAAATATGCTGAAAGACTTATTGTAATGTGGAATGGTGAAATCCTCATTGATGGCCCAACGCGCGAAGTTTTTCAAATGCGTGATATTCTTGAAAAAGCATTCTTAAAACCACCACAAATTACAAGATTTGCCCAACAGCTTAAGGAATTCGGAGTTCCACCAGATGTTCTAACCGTTGACGAAATGTTTCAAGCTTTAAGTCCCAAAGTAGAATGAGGTGATGAATATGCGAGTTGTCGAATATATAAAAGCAGATACGCTGGTTCATAGGTTAAATCCAATCGTGAAATTAGTTTATGTTTTATTAACGCTAATCATTGTTTTCATCTGCTCTAGGACCCCAGATATGCTTGTTCTCATATTCTGGCTCATTGTAGCTCTCATTTTCTGGAAGATAGGAAAATTAAAAATTCGATACTTCATGGGGTTAGTAAAATTACTGTCAGGTATTATAATCTTTATAATTATAATACAAGGATTTATGTATCGAGGCGAAACACCATTATTTGTAATCGGACATTATCAGATTCCTGGAGGAGCAGACATTGGGGTTTTTACATACGAGGGCTTAATGTTTGGTATAATGATTTCCTTACGAGTAGTAACCGCGGTTGCTGTTCTTCCATTATTAACAATGACAACCTCATATCTGAGACTTATGGAAGCACTTACTAAATTGCGGATTCCATTTAGGTTCTCATTTGCATTTGTTGCAGGGATGCGTTCCGTACCCATCATACAAGAAACTTGGAAAACAATTGTTGAAGCACAAAAACTGCGAGCTTTTGATATTGATCGGATGAATATATTCAAGAAAGCATTTAAGGCCTATATCCCAATCGTTGTTCCTCTTGTCTTATTGTTACTTAGACATGCAAATAATATGCAAATTGCAATAGAAACTAGAGCCTTTGGAGCTCCAAGAAAAAGAACTTTTCTGGAGGATGTTAGTATTCATTTACGAGACGTCATATTCTTGATCTTTATCATAGGATTATTCATATTTAGTTTATTCTTCAAATTCTTCTATGCTGACATACTTTGGAAAGAACTTGTAAGCTTGCTTCATTTGCCAGGTTAAGCGTATGAAACTCTTAATACCCTATGGAAACATTACTCACGCTTTTGAAATTCGAGTAGGTTCTTGCATTAAAATTGTAAAACCCATCCTCCTTAAGGAACTTCAGGATTTCAAACATAAATTTCTTGCATCACTTCAAAATCCCATTGGAACAGAACCATTGAACTCTTCGATTTCTCCAAACTCGAAGATTGTTATATTACTTGATGATATTACTAGACCAGGACCAAAAAAGAGTGCAACAAAAGTACTCATAAACTATCTGCTAAAAAATCGCGTTAAGAAAGAAAACATTAAAATTATTTTTGCAACAGGTCTTCACAGAAAACATACTAAGGAAGAATGGATTCAAATGCTGGGCGAAGATATTCTAAATAACTTTAAAGTATTAGATCATGATGCAGACGATCAAAGTAAGTTGCTTTTTATAGGAGAAACAAAATATGGAACTCCAGTTGAAGTAAACAAAGATATAATAGACGCTGATGTAACTATAGGCATTTCATATTTAGGTATTCATGATTTCGCAGGTTACACAGGAGGCGCTAAAATTATTCTACCTGGAGTTTCCTCTCGCAGAACAATTAATGTAAATCACGTTCTTTCTTTGGATTCACGTTCGCAGCCAGGAGTAGCAGACGGAAATCCCGCAAGAGAAGATATGGAGGATGCTGCAAAACTTGCTGAATATGATTTCTCTATAAACATTCCTCTCAATTACAAAAATTTACCAGTAGGCGTATTTTCTGGAGATTTTATCAAGGCGCATAGAGAAGGAATAAGGCTTGTTGATAAAATGTACAAAATTTCTGTTCAAAAGAAGGTCGATGTTGTGATAGCATCAGCTGGTGGTTTTCCATACGATATAAACTTATATCAAGTTGAGAGAGTACTCAGATATGTTAGTAGAATACTCATTGATGGTGGAACTCTAGTGTTATTTGCGGAGTGTAGAGATGGAATCGGAAACACAGATTTAAAAGAGGTTTTGGTTAGGGAGAAAGATGTAGATAGCTTAGAGGCGAAACTTAGGAGAGAGTATAGTATTGGAAAATGGGTAGGTTGGGATTTACTTGTGAATTTAAGGCGTTTTAATTTAATTGTTTTTACGGAAAATAAAGAAGTCGCAATAGTATTACGCCACAAAGATGTAGTTGTTACTTGTAAATGTGATGAGATATTAAATATTCTGAAGAAGACGTATGGTCAAGATTTCGAATATGTATTTATTCCATATGGTAGTATAACTTTGCCAATTTTAAGTAAGTAATTTAAGTCTATTTCAAAATACATTGAAAATACGTGCACATTGCATATAGTTTTTTCTGCAGAAATTATGAATTAAGAATATTATGCAGATGTAAGAAGACACGACAAATAAATAAAAAATATTCGTATTTGATAACTTTTATTGCAATTATAAAAACTTAATAGGAAATAAGTCAAGCCTTAGTTTTTTATCATATAATATCATAAATATCAGAGATGCTTACTTCAACTCAATTTTCATTTAATTATTCACCATTTTTGGCGAAAATTTTACAGAAAATTTATCATTTTTAACAAATTTGATAACACTATATTTATCACAATATGATATTATGACATGTGATAGCTACTTAATTCGTTAATTAGGTTCTTCTTTGATGACTTTTACTTTCAAGCGAGGTCTAACTTTCTTAATAAACTCAAAGTCTCTATCCTTTGTCACAACTATAAGATCTCTATTAAGAGCTATTGCTGCTAAGATGATATTAACACAGTCGACAGGAGTCCCCCTCTTCATCAAATCCTTTGAAATCTTAAGTGCCAAGTTCAAGTCATCTGGATTCGGATATATCACGACTAAATTCTTCATCAAGAGCGCTTTTGGAAATTCAATAATATTCAAAATTGTCGTATTACCATGAATATTCCTTTTCCCTTCTCTCCAGAAACTAATCAAAATATTAGTATCGTACAACTCGTTTTCCACGTTTCTTCACCATTTCTTCAGCATATCTTAAAGCAACCTCATCGGAAACCGCAACCAACTCATCCTCAATTCCTAATTCATCTAATAATTCTCCTGCACGCATCTCATACCTACCTTCGAGCCGCATTAAGTACCTCTCCAAGAATCTCCTTATTACAGCACTCCATCTAATCTCTGGATGCCTTTTCATCTTATCATAAAGCTCCTTTGGAATTGATATAGTTATATTCGGCACAACCTTCACCATTATTAAAAATATGTGAATTCACATAAATTATTAAAATTCGTAAAATAAGCGATTATGCAGTTATACCATAACTACCACAATAACTAGTTTTTAGAAAAATTGCACAAGACAATTTTGATCAAATTTTCCTGACAACTCTCTGCTGAAATACTTATGAGTCCCTTGCTGCATGCTTAAATTATTACCGATAACTTTGCATATAAACGATATCTTCAAATTTTAATAACCATTGAGGGGAGTAAATTAAGAAATGATATATTTTCATGTCTCATGTTTACTTTATTACATAATTGATAAACATCTAGACTATGACAATTTTGATAAATATTTCAGGATCTATGGATTTAGTTCACAAAAGACAAGTTAATTCTTGATTAGATTTATCTAAACATTACAATTATGTAAAGCAAATAATCATCAGAACAAAACTTACGATAGAGTAATTTAAAGATGATCAATTAACTGTTTGTAGTTTTTAAATAATATAAGTTAATGTCAATACTCTCTTTGATTTTTGTTTACGATGCTTTATTTTATTAAGAAAACGTTCAAATTTATCTAAATTATAATTAATGATGGAATGTAATTGTTCTGGATCGTCTGATAATTTGAAATCTTTAGGATTAACATTAAGTTCCTTGGCCGTTTTTAGTATCCATTCTTCTAAACGTGGTCTTATTATCAGAACTAAATTACTTTTATATGATAATAAAATCAAATCTGCGGCCTTAATATCTTGCGTTGAGATTTCTTTTGCCGTTTTCAATTGAATCGGTTGATTTCTTCCCGGATCTTCATCAATTATTCCTAATCCTTGTGAATATTTACTGAGTCGTTTTATCACTTCAAATTTATTTCCAGCATGTCTTATTGTTTTCCTTGGAATATCCGCTATTATTCTAACTAGTAACTTGTCAGGCTTGCATTCAACGAATATCATATTAATTCCCGTCAGAGAAATAAGTCTATATTGAATAGTAAATCCATGCCTTCACTTGCTATTTTGCTTATTTCTTCTGGTGTTAATTGTTTAACTTTTGTTTGATAATTTTCCATATATGTTATAAACACGCCCAAATCTTCAGCGGGGGTCTTTTCTATGAGTGAAAGCAAAAAGTACGGATTATGGGTTGTGATGAAATACTGGTTGCGGGCGTCCAAGCCTATCATCTCTGCAAGGGTCTTAACATAAGTAGGAAACGAGTGAACTTCTGGTTCTTCTAGAAGAATTATTGAATCTCTATTTGATTTAATAGCAAGAATATAAAATATAGCACGTCTTAGTGTGTCAGATATCAGATGATATGGCAAAGACACAAATATATCCTCATGCTCATAGTATTTCAGTATTTCGATTTTATTTTCTTGAGGCTTAAAAACCAAACGCAAATTAAAACTCCTAACTAAATTTACTATCAACTCCTTAAGATCCTTTCTAGTCAACAACAACGCCATCAAATTACCACCATGAGGAGGCATAAGATATTCAAGCTCCCGTGATGGAAATACAGAAATTGGTACATATTTATATCTCTTAAAAGGCAACCTTGCACATTTACACTCAACAACATGAGCATCAAAATTAATAATTGCATTCACCAGAACATCATCTCTATGCTTTATAATCAGTCTAAATCGAGTACCCTCGAGGTATAATTTCAAATGAAAATCATCACATTGAATGGTTACTGGTTCATCAATGTTTTCATCATAAAACAGATTACTAGTTCTTTCAACTCTCATCAAAGACCTTAAATCACGAGTATATCCTATTGAAAATAAACTAAGAGCCTCAATAATGTTTGATTTACCCGTATTGGCTTCTCCAATAAATACATTTACTCGCTTAGCATTAAACGCCAACTCCTTTATTGACTTAAAATTCCTTATGAAGACATTTTTAATCATAGTGTACATCACTAAACACTCTAAGTTATTAAACGTCAGTACATCTATTTATTGAATAAATTACATTAAATCTTAAGCAACTTACTATAAATTCTATACCAAATAAAAACTCTCATGAATTCTCAAATTTAGTTTCATTCGATTACTAAAAACTTAATAACGTCTTAAGTTTCTCTTTATCTAGCACAAGTAATTGAGAAATGTATTCTAAATAGTTTCATTTTAAATAAATAATATTGCTATGTTTGATAAATGCGTAAAATAGAAAAATCATATTGATGCAAAGTTAATTAAAAGGAAAAAATCTTTTTTTTATGTGATTCTTTCACTAGTTAAATTTGGTGAATAATAATGGAATTTCTTGTTCTTGGTTGTGGAAACATTGGTTATGCGATTATAAAGGATCTCTCAAGAAGTAAAATTGCAACAGAGATAATTGCTGTGGATATAAATCCGGAAAGTTTAAGAAAAATAGATCAAGAATTCAAGGATGTAGTTAAATGCATTAAAGCAGATGTTAGAAATGAAAATCTTCTAATGAATTTAATGAGAAAAGCAGACGTAATTATTGATGCGCTTCCTGGAAAATTTGGCTATTATATAATGAAAACAGCCATTAAAGTAAAACGAGACTTAGTAGATGTCACATACATGCCTGAGAATCCGCTTGAATTAGATGAAGATGCGAAGAAAAATAAAGTTCTTATTGTACCAGATGCAGGGTTTGCTCCAGGTATTAGCAACTTATGTGTCGGATATGCTGCGAGTAAATTAGATGAAGTAGAGAAAGTTAGAATTTTGGTTGGAGGTATTCCAGAAACAAATATTCCACCATTGGGATATTGTCTAACTTGGTCTGCGATCGATTTAATTGAGGAATATACGCGGTTAGTGCGAATTGTGAGAAATGGGGAGGAAGTAAAAGTTGAGCCTCTATCTGGATTAGAGTTAATTGACTTTGAAGGAATAGGAACACTCGAAGCTTTCTATACTGATGGATTGCGTACTCTTCTATATACAATTAAAGCAAAGGATATGGAAGAAAAAACATTGAGATGGCCAGGTCATGCAGAGAAAATTAAACTACTTAAGGAGCTTGGACTTATGAGTGATGAAGTAATTGAGATTCATGGAATTAAAATAGCAGCAAAGGAGTTTCTTGCAAAGTTTTTAGAAAAGAAATTATCATGTAAAGAAATTAGAGACCTTGCGATTTTGCGCGTAATTGTTAATGGACTTAAGAATAATTCACAAATCACTTACATGTTTAATTTGATTGCTAGGTATGATGAAAGAGAAAAAATGACTGCAATGATGAAAACAACGGGATTTACAGCATCAATTATTTCACAGTTAATCGCTAATGGAGAAATTCCAGATAAAGGCGTTGTACCTATGGAGTTAATTGGAATGAATGAGAAACTTTTCCACAAGATCATAAGCGAATTTTCAAAAAGAGGAATTAATTTACATTTAGAAGTTTCCTGAAACATTACATAACAATGGACTTTATGTAATTTATTATTTTCTCCAAATTCTCTTTTATCTTTCTTGATTTGTCAATAGATAAAGGAAGAACTAATGTGCCGGTGAATATTGGGAATATTCGTTCGGTTTCCACGAAATACGCTACTGCATGTCCTTTTATGTATTCAAGTTTTTCATTAGGTATAATAAATTCTCCTTCTCTTCTAGCAACTTTTATTCCATCAATTTTCTTGAATTCCCATCTCCAAACGACCCTTGGCAACTTAATTCTTTTTTCTGGAGATTTAATGATATTCCTGAATCTCAAAAACCATATTCCGTAGCATCTTCGAGGAGTAATCATGTATATTTCGTCCTTTTTAGCCAAGACGAATTTTCTTGTAAGTATTAGATACTCTGGTTCAATTACTTTTAATATTTCGTAGCTTCTAATTAGATTCTTCGCAGTATCACCGACTAGAATTAAATAAATCGCACCTATCATCATGATAACTGCAAAAATTGCAAAAAGTGCCGTAGTAAATTCTGTTGGTTCGGTACAAGCAGCAATCAAAAGCATTAACAAGGCTCCAATAATAATCATTGACATGCCTATAGCAAATCCTCTTAGTTTTTCCTTTTTTAATTCGTCAACGGAAATTTCTTTAAGCATATTTCTCACTTTTAAGAAGGTTTTTAATTTATTTTCTGTAAGAATAATAAAAACCTTTATTTTTATTTTATGTACATAATCACAATATCAGAAAAACTGCAACATGATGCAAAGTCGTAAATATATAGCAAACAAATTTAACTACGGGTTTATTCATCAAACCATACTTTAGGCAATATTCTGAAGAGAAAAGGAATTGTGAAAATATGCTAGAAAAAATCACAGGAAAAGTAGCAGAAGCAATATACAAGATAACAAAAATTCCAAGAGAACACACAGTTGTGGATTTTTGATTCATGTGTGATGTGATGCCATAAAATGCATGTTTGATAGGTGAGCCCCAAATCTACAATGTATCTTTACTGAATAATCATAAAATCATAAAATGTCTTTACTTAAATCTTCCTTAATGATTTAAATCTCCTAAATTCTTCCTCGAAGATATATGGACAGATTCCTCTTTCCTTTAACTTGTCTCTCAGAATATTAAATACGTTCTCTGCTTTGTTAACAAGCTCATCTAAGGATGCTTTGTTAAAGAGATGCATTGCAGTTAGTGTATTGCACGCCATAATCCAGATTCCAGTTGATACATTATCTTCTCTAAATTTTTTAGATGAGAACAATTTAATAATATCCTCTCGTGAAATCAAGGGATAAAGAGAAAGCCATGCATCAGTTAACTTATTTCTGATGTTTTCTCTATTCCAAATAGATGCCAAGGCTTCGATTATCAGTAATCCGTCTAAAATGTGTGAGCGTCCTGCTTTTTTCGCAACTAGAGGCAATACGATTGGAGTAACTAAATTAAGAGAGTCAAAGAATGTGTCGTATTTTTCATTTAAAGCGAGCGTAATCATGTAGATGCTTATTGGGATTCTTATCGCCGATGTTGTTGAAATCCAATTACCAATCATTGACCTATCTAATGTTTTCCATTTTGATAACAAGTATTCCGCGTACTTCTTAATTAAATTTATTGGTGGATGGAAGCTATCTAAAATCATGGAAAACATTAATAATGCATGGACATAAATCATTGCATGAACTTTCCTTTCTTCCTTTGTTTTTGGAGTATAGTCAAGTAATATAAGAAAATTAGAGAAAATTTCTCTCAATCGCTTTGAATATTCCTCGCTAGATTTTCTTAGCTCTGCATATTCTTTGTAAATCAGCCGATACTTTTCAATGAATCTCTTTTCATAGTCAGTAATAAATTTCTCAATAACAGCTGGAATTTTTCGTTCAATTCCTGGGGGAAGAGAAAACAAGGCTGCTTCAAGCTCTTCTAAGGTACTCATATTACGCACTCTCTTGGATATTTCCTCTCTTACTGTTACAAACTGCTTTACATCCGGACGGAAATCAAGTTCTCCAAAATAACAATGATATGTGAACTCCAAATATTTCTGGTAGCATTCTTCCATGTCCTTTATCAGATTAATGACTTCCTTGGGATTAAATCCCCTCACCCATCCAAGTAGTAAATATGTTCTTGTAATTGCAATTTTATCTCCACTTTTGCATGCATACTTAAAAGCGTTGATTATTTCTCTTTTAGCTAAACTTTCAACAGCCTTAGTTAAATTTCTAATTGATATTTTCTTCTTTTTAATCGCTTTATCAATACGGGAAATCCATTTTCTCTGTTCATTTTCCTTTTCATTTATGAGTTTCTTTGGAATATCCGAAAAAGGCAATGGAACGTACTTTATAAGTTCATATAATTCATCAAGCAATGTATAAGGAGGAACATCGCGTAAAATTTCAACTAGAGTTTTCCTAACTGGTTTAGACACCTTCTCAGTAATAAGACCTATCTTCCATACTCCTGTATCCCTTAGCTTGTTTAAGACTTGTTCTATAGATATTGCCGCACGCTCGAGGAGATATTCATCTTTCACGGTTGATATTAATGCTACGAGTGCATCACCATTGCAGATATCTTTCATTAGAATCTTGAGATCGCCCATTGTTGTTAGCATCATAGGCTTTCCGAAAATCTCCTTAGAAAACATTCTGAGTGCTACAAGAAGGTTAGAAAGTAATGACATTTCAATATCTTTCATTTTTGGTTCACAAGCAATTAAGACCCCAGATGAATCAACAACAGCAAGATGTAACATCATAAATACCTATAAACAAAAAGTTTATTTCAAGAATTATATCTCCACTAATGTCACTTATTTAAGTTTGCCAAGAACATAATGAAAACTTTTTAATTTTAAACCCAAGCAATCCTACTGATGTATTTAAACCAGAAAAGCAAGTTATCTTATACAAATGATATTATTTGAGTCTATCTATGATAAGAACTGAAAATCTTATTACTAATTTGGAAAGAGTATGATACCGCCAGGTCAGTGTCTAATAGTTTATTGACTAACTTCAAATCTTTGTAAGAAACATCGCATTTAAACGCTTGGCAAGTGCAAGGTAAAGAGCATCATATACTGCTATTTTATATGAAATAGCAATATTGAGTGCATCTTCAATGAGTTCTTGCGATTTCCAAATTCGACACATAGTATTGATAAAATTTAGTGCTTTTTTTCAAAGACCTTAGAACTGCTTCCTTATCATGATTGAAGATGACAATTCTCTTCCATGTTACATTTGCTATTTCAGAAAACACAAGATCAATCGTATGAAATTCCCGAAATTTCTGGAGAATATTTTCTACTCATTCGCTGAAATTATCTGGAAAGTAAAAAGATGCGATAGCACTTGCATCAAGTACAGCTTTATCTCTCGTCTCTATCCCCCCGAATGAGTTCTGCAGCAGAAACATTAAGCTTTGGTAGAGATGCTCTGCATTTCCTTGCTTCCTCTATGAACTTCTGTAATAGGTAATCATGCACTTTTCTGCGAATAAATTCCTTAATTTCGCTCCTCCAATCAATTGGAATTTTCTTCATAAGTTCTTTTAATTTTTTTATCAATGCGAATACTTAATACGGTGCTCATAGCAATTTTCCCCATCGTGGAAATAACTTATGTTCTATTCCTAGTTGATCAAGTATTTTTCCAACAATATAATTAACAATATCATTTAATGACTTGGGTTTATGCCAGAATGCTGGGCATGCAGGCAAAATAATTACACCTATTTTCGCCAATTTTGTCATTGCTTCTAGATGTACTGCATCTAATGGTGTTTCTCGAGGAACGAGTATTATTTTCCTTCCTTCCTTAAGTGCAACTGTTGCGGTTCTTGTTATTAGATTGTCAGCGATTCCATAAGCAATTTTAGATAATGTAGTGAGTGAGCATGGACAGATTATTAACGCATCGAACTTAAATGAACCAGATGCAGGTGGTGCAAATAAATCATTATTCCTCCAAATAGACTTAACAAATTTTGATAGCTTATCCACAGTGTATCCTGTTTCCATTTCAAGAATTTTTTCACCGATCTCAGACACTATCAAGAATACTTCATGATCTTTTCCTAATACCTCGATTAATTTAACGGCATATATTGCTCCTGATGCTCCAGTTATTCCAACGATTATCCTCATGTTTGACAACATAGATAATCAATAAAATTATAATAGTATCAGTTAACAAAGAGCATTACTTGGATTTAGCAATCAATGAAAAACGAGAAACTAAAGCATTTGTTAATGATAGTGTTGAAAGAAATCTAATTATACTTTCTTTGATTCAATTTCTATCAGAATAGGACACGAAAATTATAATGACTGTGGTTTTAGAATAACATGATCTTTCAGTATGTTTTAACAATGAAAAGCGAATTATGTTCTTCGATTTTTATTGTTTCTTTCTGGATTATGTTTGCTGAGTATCTAGCGTATCCCGCAATGAAGTCAGCAATTTGAATTCCTAAATCTTCAATTTTTTGTGGAAATTTCACTTTTGCGTGAATTCCGTATAACTTTATGCAAGCGTTTATGAATTTAAGTTCTCGTTTTTTGACTAGATTTTTGTCAATTATATACAGTGATGATTTGTATAGCCTATTTATCAAAAGAATTGTTGCTATGAGTCTAATTACTCTCCTTTTTGGATAGAATAACACACTTGTCTTCATAATTTTTGCTATGTTCTTTAATAATGCTTTGTTGTGTGATGAAAGTTTTTCTAAGAATGCTTTGTCGTCGTATGAGATATAAAATACGTTCCCTTTAGCTAATATTCCAAGAAGAAATCCAAATGATTCGAGTTTCTTTGGTATAAATTTTAGAATTTCCACCAAATCAATTTTATTTTTTACGATTTTGCTTTTAAATAGTTCATTCACAATGCTAGAAAATTTTAATTCTGTTAATCTTACATTCAATCCATATTTTCTAAAAACCTCATAATAACAATCTCTTAGAGTTCTCCATGCATTCAAATAATTTCCTCTGCACACAAAAACACCGAGTGATATCTCCTTATTCCTTATAGATTCATCTATGAAAGCTATCATAAGGTACACTAAAAAATCAAATATTTTAAGCAATATACGTCTATATTTTTACTGGGTGGATGCGGGCCGATGTGGAGTAATTCCAGCGGCTCGCAGATGAAGCCCAACTGAAAAATATGGGTGGATGCGGGCCGATGTGGAGTAATTCCAGCGGCTCGCAGATGAAGCCCAACTAAAAATCCTAATCGTTTGCTAAATTCAAGATTTCTTAATCTTACGAGGCGCAAATATAATATTAAAGAAGATAGTTATAAATGCACCATTTATTATGAAGATAAGTGGGATTTTTAGCAAAAATCCTAACAAATAGATTGTTATTACACTTTGAAGGGAAAAATATTGAAATATTTGTTGCTTTATTCCAAGAAGTACTAAGCTTAAATAATATACGCAAGTACCAATAATATATGGAAAAGTGTAAAGGAAGAATATGACAAAGAGGAACTCACTAAGACGCCTACGAGGCGATTCTCCAAGCATTTTCTTACGCCAATATATGGAGAGAAGAAAAGAAACTAACATACCAGAAACGACCATTGGTATCGATGCTATTAGAAATACCTCATGTCGGTTTTGTGCACCGGCGTATACAGCGTCTGCGATGGGCGGCATTGATAAAATAAACAGCATGGATCATGCTACAGCTAATCCAATTCTCACATGAAGAATCATATTGCTATCTGGAGTAATTCCTGCAGACTCTTTTACTTTCTCTATTATCAGATTATCAGGAATAAAGTAATTTATTAAACAAAAACTTGCAATTAATTCAGTGATTGCTCCAACTAATGCTATAATTAATAATGTAATTCGTGTGCTTATTTTTAACTAAAATCACCAAAAAGATTTCATGAAATTAAAGATTACGTGCTAAAGAAAAAAATATTAAATTTATCATTATTCACGCGTATAAAGATTAAACTATGAAGCATTATGAAGGTTCTGAAGGAATATGTTACTCTATGCGAACACCATCATTAGTTAATGTTAATTCAAAGCAGTAAAAACCATTTTTTCTATAGCTTGCAAGTATTTTATTGATCCCCCTATTGTCTTGTGGCGGAAGAACTAATACCATTCCACCCATTCCAGCCCCAGTTATTTTGGCAGCATAACAATTCATATCTTTAGCAATTTTCACAATCATTTCTATTTTATCCGTAGACAATCCAAGCATTTTAAGTAGCTCGTGATTCTCATTTAATAATTCGCCCATTTTTTGGAAGTCAGGAGAATCAAGTATGTTCCAAACAGTTTTACTTATTTCTGAAATGCGTTCAAAGATTTTAGTAACAAATTCTCTATTAGACTCTAGTAATTTTTTCACATGAAAAACAGCGTCTCTCGTACGTCTCTTCTGTCCACTATCTACTACAATGAATTTTATATTTGGTACATCTTTCCTTCGAAAACCTACGGATTTTCTGTAAAGTATTGCTCCCCCGAATGTGGCAAGAGTATTGTCAATACCACTTGGCTTTCCATGGGTAATTTTTTCAGCCTCATATGCTATAGAAGAGATTCGAGTATTGTCTAACTCAATGCCAATAAATGTAGAAAGTGCTTTAGTAAAAGCAACGGCAACCGCCGCGGATGTTCCTAATCCGCAAGCTGGTGGAACATCAGAAATTATTTCGCATTTAAACGGGGTTCTTACATTTAATATATCAACAATCCTCTTTATTGGCTCAAATTCTGATGGAACTTCCTTTGAAATGTCGGCTTTTAAATTTAATCCTTCAGAAAAAACTATTTGTCCCTCATTGCACGGAGATATTTTTACATAAATGCGCTTTGATACTGCGCAAGCTACTGCTGGATAATCATATACTACTGCGTGTTCTCCAGTTATAATTACTTTCGTTGGAGCAGATGCTACAATTGAAGACATGTCAAATTACCTATCAGTGAACACGAAATATTCGAAAGCTGTTAATTTTTCTATCCAAAAATTGATAAACAAGGTATTAAAGAAATACACAAAGTTGGATGAATTTATAAGCTTGTCTTTTGAAAAGTTGCAATGTATATATTCTTTCGAAGCAAATATTCGAAGCTCAATAATTTTGCATTTATTGGTTTATACAATATTGGAATTAAATCCTTTCTTAGAAGCTTCTCAAGGATAGTTAACTGTTCAAAGATTACCAGTTGACCTCTTGGCTTTGTTACTCTAATAGCCTCACTTATTGCAAGACGTGGATTACTAAAATAGGAAATAGCGCCTCTGATCAGTACCTTATCAAAAACATTAGACTTAAATGGAAGATATTCAGCGCATCCTAGAACTAGTTCGACATTTTTCCAATTTAATCTTTTAGCTTTTAGCAAACACTGCTTAATCATTTCCTTAGAAATATCTAATCCTACGATCATTCTACATTTTCTTCTCAAGAAAAATGGGATATTTGCTCCTGTTCCAACACAAATTTCAAGAATACAATCACCATTCTTTATATTCATTCTGGAAACTATCGTCTCTCGTAGGATTTTTTCCGAGAAGCCAATGGCATTTATTAACCTAGATTCTATTGGGTCGTAAATTGGTGCATAAAGATCATAGATAACTTTAGATAATGTGTTTTTCAATCCGAAACATTGCTTGACAAGCATATTAGGAATTCCATTCTCTATTGGAAACACCATGTTACATTGTTTACATAACAAATAACCAGATGTGATTTCATTATCAATATATGAAATTTTTACCGTTTTAAGTTCTCCTTTACAGATTGGACAACATAAAAAATTCAATAGAACTTCACGCATTTTAGGTTCCTAAATAATACATTTCAAGTAATTATATCCTAATTTTGGAGTAAACAATGGTCAAAGAAATTTTTGCTAAAACAATTCTGAATAAACATAAAAAGCGTGATGACTGGTTCTTAGATGACTATTCTCTCAATCCGTATAAATCATGCGAATTTAATTGCATTTATTGCTATATTCATGGAAGCAAATATGGAAAACATGCTAATGAATTATCTATAAAAGTAAATGCTCCAATTCTTCTAAAGAAAGCGCTTGCTAAATACGCCAGAAGAAAAGAATATGGTTTCATAGCACTTAGTTCAGCAACCGAACCTTGGATGTATATTGAAAAGAAGTATAAAATAACACGAAAGTGTCTTGAAATCATTGCTAAATTTCGCTTTCCTGTGCATTGTTTGACAAAATCAACTTTGATTTTAAGAGATGTAGACATATTGCAAGAGATTGACAAAAACGCTATATTGCCAGAAGACTTGAGGAAGATAAATCATGGGGTATTAGTAACAATATCACTTTCAACTTTGGACAATAAAATTGCAAAAATTTTCGAACCAAATGCACCAACACCAAAGGAACGTCTGAATACATTACAAAAAATTAAAGAACATGGGTTCTATGCCGGAATTGCATATATTCCCACATTACCATTCATATCTGATTCTAATGAGCAATTAGAAGAAATGGTAAAAATTGCAAAGGAAATTGGCGCGGACTACGTATTTTTCAGCCCATTAACATTATACGGTATTGGAAAAAGATTTACTTTAACGTTTTAATGAAGTACTTTTCAGAGTTAATTCCAAAGTACGAGAAGGTCTATGAACACAAACCCTATGTTTCAAGAAACTATTCTGACCAGTATTTCAAGAAGGTATTGTATTTTTGCAAGAAATACAATGTTAAGTTTGGAATCACTAATTTGAGAATCACCAAAGTACATTAATGAGATCCCGAATACAAACACTGATAGATTTTGATACTTAATGTAATGTTACAAAATTAATTTTGCAATAATTTGACAAATATATTGCTTTATTGTTCTAATGTATATTTATTATATTTCTCTTAGCAGACCTTGCACAGATTCGTGCATAGTAATCATTAAGAAAGTTAATTATAAAAAGTAATCCAAAAATCGTAAATGTTTTACATGAGTAAAAATTATTGCGATCCCTTAATAATGCTGATTACATTTTTTACTAACTCTACTGCCTTGTCAAAATCTTCCCTTTTAGCTTTACCGCGAATTTCTACTATTGGCTCAATTAACTTCCATTTAAGTGGTTTCAACAAATCAATTAACTTCGTATAACCTTTTCCAGACCATCCTGAGGACCCGAAAATACCAAAATATTTGTTTAGTAATCGTTTTCTTGCAAAGAAATACGCATTGTAAAACACGGGTGGGAATGGTCCATTATCATACGTTGGTAAACCAAATAAAATTACCTTTGAATCCCATGCTTCACCCAATACGAAACTAGGATGAGTAAATGTCGCATTATAAACCGTAACTTTTACATTTGCTTTCGCCAATTTTCGAGCGATATAATTAGTAAGTTCTTCTGTAAAACCGTACATACTTCCATAGACAATTAAGACCTTGTTTTCACTTTCATATTTACTCAGTTTGTCATAAAGTTCCACTATTTTCATTGGATTTTTTCTCCATATAGGTCCATGTGAAGGTGCTATCATACTAATTTCCAGATTCCTAAGTTTCTTCAAGGCGTTTTGAACAGAGCTAGCATGCATGCCAACGATATTAGCAAAGTATCGCTTTGCTTCATTTAAATAGAAATTAACATCAATTTCATCATCAAAAATTTTTCCATTTAATGCACCATAACTTCCAAATGCATCACCACTAAACAAGATTTTATTAGTTACTTCGTAAGTTACCATAGTTTCTGGCCAATGAACTCCGGGAATCATGAAGAATTGCAATTTCATTTTTCCTAAACTTATTTTGTCTCCATCCCTAACCACAATAATTCTATTTGAATCCTTTATTTCATAGAAATTAGCTAGCATCATTTTTCCTAAAGCACTAACAACGATCTTAGCATTGGGAGCCAACTTGTATAAAATAGGAAGATTTCCAGTATGATCCGGTTCCATATGGTTAACAATGATGTAGTCTATTTTTTCTACATCAATAACCGAAGAAATGTTATCCAATAATTCTCGAGTATACTCAATTTTAGTTCCACCTTCAATTAAAGCTATTTTCTCATCAACAAGCAGGTAAACATTATAACTGATTCCATAGGGAATATACCAAATACCCTCAAAGAAAACAGTTTTTCTGTCATCAACTCCAACATAATAAACATTCTTTTTAATCTCAACGAACATGAAAAGCACCAACTACTATGAGGGTCTAAATATAATGTGGATTGAATACAAATTTCTATCTTTCGATTTTTTAAATCAATATATACTAAGAATGCAATTATTCTTAGTATCAGAAAAATTTAAGTATATTTTCAACCTTATCATCGATGGTGATTATATGGCAAAATCTAAAGTATCTGCAAAATGGTTGACGACCATACCAAAGGAAGTTAGAGAATTCCTTGGGCTTAATATTGGAGATACATTAATCTGGAAATTAATCAAAAATGGACAAAAGAAGTTTGTTATTATTGAAAAAGAAGTGGATCCTTATGAGGCACTAAAGGGAATTCGCAATAATCCAGAATTAACCTTTGAAAAAGTTAAACACCTGGCTGATGAAATAATAAGGAAAATGGCGGGACACTAAAATGCCAGCACTTGATTTAGACATGCTAATAGCTTTTACAAACAAGGCAGATAAACATCATAAAATTGCAGATACACTTTTCTTTCTTATTAAAATTGGTAAAATAAGGAATGTATATCTCCCAGCATCTGTAGCAATCGAATACGAACTTGTTCATAAATCGCGCGGTATTTCTGAAGAACAAATCGCATATGAGTTATCTATGTTTAAGAAATTTCCAAATCTTCATCATTATCCATTAAATTTGGATATTCTTATCTTAGCATCCGAAATTCGAAGAACTTACAAGATTAGTTATTTTGATTCAATTCACGCTGCAACAGCAATTAAAATTGATAAGCAAATAATCTCTACTGATGATACTTTCGATAAAATAGAAAAACTCAAACGACTAGATCCATATCAATATGTGATTAAATTCGAATAGAATGTATCAAACCGTAAGCTATGTTTTCTATTTTTCAGTTAGTTGCATTTGATTCAATTCTGAGTTCATTGGATATATTACTTAAGTCCTTATATTATTTATCTATATTTATTATTTAGGTATTAATAATGTCTAGTACTAAGCCTGCAATTTACTTGGGTTTAGATGGAATCTACGTAAAGGAAACAGAGATTTCCTACATTGACGGGATTCATGGCAAACTCTATTACAGGGGTTATCCAATTGAAACACTCGTAGAAAAATCAAACTTTGAAGAGGTTACTTTTCTTTTGCTTTATGGACGACTTCCTAAAAAAGCAGAATTTGAGGATTTTAAGATGCGACTTAGAATGCATAGGAATTTACCTAAAGAAATTATTAACTTCATGCAGAACTTGCCTAGAAATATTTCACCAATGAACGTGCTAATGTCCATAGTCTCAATTTTAAGTGCTTACGATCTTGACACATCATCACAAGATATACAGAGTATGTTAAGAGTTGCCGAGAAAATTATTGCTAAAATTCCAACAATAGTAGCTTATTGGTACAGAATAAAAAATAATCTAAAGATAATACCTCCAAATGAAAAATTTGACCATGCAGCAAATTTCTTGTATATGGTATTTGGTAAGAAACCTAATCCTTATTTCGCAAGGATTATGGATATAATGCTAATCCTACATGCCGAACATGGAATGAATGCCTCTACTTTCGCAAATCTTGTTGCAGCATCTACGTTAACGGATTTATATTCTGCTGTTATTGCTGGAATAGCAGCTCTCAAGGGAAGATTACATGGAGGTGCTAGTACATTAGCTTTGAAAACCATTGTGGAAATTGGTTTTCCTGAGAAAGCAGAGAAGATTATAAGGCAGAAATTATTAAGAAAAGAGAGAATCTTTGGGTTTGGGCATAGAGTATACAAGACATATGATCCGAGAGCAAGAATACTTAAGAAAATCGCGAAAGAATTACTAGAAAAGACAGGAATGAAGAAATCATTTGAAACTGCAGAAGCAATAGAGAAAGTAGTTATCAAACTTCTTGGAAAAACAAAGAAAATATACACTAATATAGATTTTTATTCTGGATTAATTTACAAAGCTTTGGGTTTCGAACCAGAGTACTTTCCAGCAATATTTACAATCGCGAGAGTTGTTGGATGGCTTGCACATACTATTGAATATTGGAAAAGAAACAAATTAATAAGACCAAGGGCATACTACAAAGGCACACTAAATAAAGAATACATCTCCTTAGAATTACGTTAAATCCTTTTAATAACACCAAAGTAAGATAATAATTAAGAAATTACTTAACGATGACCTATCGACTTTCTCAAACGAATTTGAATCTAGAGTTTATAATGAGTTGCTCTTAATGTTATTAGAGAATAGTGTGATTAAATGGGAATCGCATTGCTAAAAATAACAGAAGAAACCATGATTTGGATTGACATGCTTGGCAAGTTTTCAAGAAGAATCCGAAATATACTTGGCGAGCATCTTTTATCAATCTTTGCATCTGACAATCCTTTGTTAACTTATGAGAAATATAATGTTGCAATTATTGTTAGTAGGGAATTATCTGATGATGAAAAGAAGAAAATTTACAGAGAAGCATTAGATGTATCAAGTGAATATAATTTTCTGCTCATGCCGAAAATTATAGTTAAAGGTTCTCCAGAAGAAATAGAATATGTGCAAGCTTTTACAAGCATTACCCCCTCCGAATGGTTAAGTGCTTTAGAGGAATTCAAAAGAAAACTCCAGTATTGGGAAATAATTTTATCTATTATTGCATCTAATAACCCCTGGCTAGGTTACGAAAATTATAATGTTATTGTCATTGTTAGTAGGGAATTATCTGATGATGAAAAGAAGAAAATTTACAGAGAAGCATTAGATGTATCAAGTGGCTTTGATTTTACAATTGTTCCAAAGATAATTGTTAAGGGAAGTCCAGATGAAAAAAGATATGAAATATTGGCTAAAATTGGCCTTAAAATACTATGAGAAAGCAAGTATTGTCAAAGAAGAAGCAGAGAAAGATCTAAAAATTGGTGCTTGGAATAAAGCAGTAAGTGCATCATATTTTATGCTTGAGATGCTAGCTAATGCGTTATTTGCATTAAAGAAACAAAAAACAACAGGATTCATGGGACGCGTTAGTCTAATCAAACAATTATTGGGAAAAGATATCGCATCAGAATTCTTACTAATTCATGAGAAAAGAGAAAAAGCAGATCACAAAGAGAAAATTTTCTCAAAAGAGGAAGCTCTTGAAATATTCAACAAAGCCATAAAATTCTATCATATGCTCAAAAACTTAGTCGAAAAAGAATTAGAAAAAGTAAAAAATCTTCCTTAAATTCTATAACTTCTTGTAGCAGAACCACCAGTCGTAGCATTCATACTTCTTTAAGTTTTCTTCCGCAGTTTTGATATCCTCAGCCGGTGGAATGATTACTTTGTCCCCTATCAACTCATTATTTGGCCAGTTAGCTGGGGTGGCAACTCCATATTTATCCGAAGTCTGAAGTGCCTTTACAAGTCTCAGAATCTCATCAATGTTTCTTCCGACCTCTTGTGGATAGTACAGAATTGCTCTAATTATCCCTTCGGGGTCGACAATGAAGACCGCTCTGACAGTGTTAGTACCCTTCTTTGGATGAACCATTCCTAATTTCATCGCAAGTTGCCCAAGATCATCAGCAATGATCGGGAACTTTATCTCCACTTTAAGTTTCTCCTTAATCCATTCAATCCACTTAATGTGACTAAACACTTGATCGATGCTTAATCCAATGAGCTCACAGTTAAGTTTCTTGAACTCTTCATACCTTTTCTGAAAAGCTACAAATTCTGTGGTACAAACTGGAGTGAAATCGGCTGGATGACTAAAGAGAACAAACCATTTTCCTTTAAAGTGATCTGGAAGCTTAATTCTTCCATGAGTAGTTTTCACTTCAACAGTTGGGAATTTCTCACCAATAAGTGGCGTGCGAATTTGAGTTTCTTCCATGCTTCAGCACCACTTATATTGTTCTAATATTTAACATATTTGTTTAATATAAAATATTTTTAGTTCTTTTTTAGAACTTATTTTCACAAAAAATATCTATTTAAGTTTTGATTTCTTTTTAGGGAAGTAAAATGGGAAGACCAGCAAAAATATCAGATTTGGACATACTTAAAGAACTAAGAAAAAACGCAAGAGTATCTTACAGAGAACTAGCTAAGAAATTTGGTGTTAGCGATACTGCAATAAGAAAGAGAATAAAGAAACTCGAGCAAATGGGAGTCATTAAAAAATATACGATTGAAATAGATCCAAAATTACTTGGCTATGGAGTTATTACTATAATTGGAATTGATACAAAACCAGAACATTATGTTTCAATTTTAGAAAAGCTCAAAACGATTGATGAAGTAATAAGCTTGTACTCAACGAGCGGAGATCATATGATAATGATTGAATGCTGGTTCAAAACATACGATGAATTCACGAAATTCGTAAAAATGTTAGAACAAATGGAAGGCGTCACTCGGGTCTGTCCAGCGATAATCATTGAAAAAATCAAGTAAGATGGCCTGGTTACAAGTAAAAATTTATTTTAAATCGTGCTATCATCTTTGGTAATACAAATGGGTTTGATAATAAAGGACGTAGAACTAATTGGAGAGAAATCACAGATAAAATTAAAAGCCTTATTTGATTCCGGCACTATGATGACAATGATTGATACTTCAATTGCTGAAGAAATTGGCGTAAATATACTGGAAAAAGAGTAAAGGTATTGGCATTAGATGGCAATGAAGTTCTAGCAAATGAAGCAATTGTCCAAAAACTACGAATACTTGATGAGGAGCTTAATTATGAAAGAGTTCTAGTATTTAATTTCCCGCAGAAACTAAAAAAGCGTTTAAAGGGAATGGGCGTTGGTAATATTATTATTGGGATTTTAACAATTGAAGCCGCTGGATTTATGTTAGATCCAATTAAAAATGAATTGAGGAAAATAGGATTCTTTGCTCTTTAACTCAAAATGAGAATACTTTGTTTTCAAAGTTTGCAGTAATTTTACAATTGCAATTAAATTGTGAGAAAAACAGTCTTTATAGCTAGATCTAAATAGAACTATTTTTCTAGACAAAGAGAATGAGCTTAATTCTAAATTAATGAGTGATACTTAGTGATGATTAAAACTCTTAAAGGAATTTCTAACTAGCATTACTACGCCTTTTTAGTTAAATTTTAAGTTATTTTATTTCGTAGTTTTGACATGCAGATAGTTCTAAAAAAGAACTTTTAATAACTAAAATAATACCTTTAAGTTATATTTAGGACACTTATAAAAACGGTGCTTCGCATGGAAGAATTATTGAAAAAACTATTTAAAACAGCAGATTGGAAGAAAGAAAAACATGTGCCAGTTATTGAAGCGCCTGATGTTATCAAGAAAGGCGAATTAATTGAAGTAAAAATTAGTGTTGGTAAAGAGATAAAACATCCAAACACAACCGAACATCATATAAGATTCATAGAACTCATATTCTGGCCCGAAGGCGAGCCATTTCCATATATTATCGGACGAGTTGAATTCGTTGCACATGGCGAATCATCAAAAGGACCAAATACTAGCACAATATACACAGAACCAATAGCCACATTTTACTTCAAGACAGAGAAGTCAGGAAAATTAATCGCGATCTCATACTGTAATATTCACGGATACTGGATAAGCGAGAAAGAACTAAAAGTGGAATAATCAAATCATTTTTCTTTAGAGATAAGACCTATGCACAAAAAATACATCACGCAGGAAGAGCACTTTCAAATCATGAATTAATTTTAAAGAAATTTTTACGAAAGTCTTTATCAAAACTCGATTTTTCCTTTGACATAAATTCAAAATCTCAATGAAATTAATAAAAGTAATGGTATTAACCTTGAATTCTTAACCAAGAGTAAATTTATGACTTCGTAAGCACCTTAATAATTATGCAATGTTTGACTTACTACTTTAAAAACATGCCAAAAACTAAAGCACAGCAAATCTAATTTAGGAGCATTAGAATCACTTGTAAAATTTGTTTTTATTTTCTTTTGAATCACTAATCATTTTTTTCTATTTTTACGCTTTTAATTCTGTTTTTCTCTAAGTTTTGTATGAGCTTAGTTAAAATTGAATCTAAGACTTTGATTCATCTAATACGATGTTAAGAATTTATTTAAGGAAAGATTTTAATAGATGAAAATTATCGTCTTGTTTTCAAAAGAATTGGCATGCATATTTTTGTAATAATTTAAAGTCCCAGTACTCTTTTAGTGTTGTTTCAATGAATAAATACGAGAGTTTTGGATCGCGTGTGAATAGTAGTTTTCCTTTCGTTATTACATGATACTTGAAAGTTATTGGTGCGGTGTTTAGCACGTGTAAATCTACGGGAATACCGATTTCTTCCTCTAGTTTAATGCTCTTGTAAACAGTATAATGAAATGCATCACTTGGTTTCTTGAGCCATACGGCAATATCGATGTCTCTAAATGGTGCATCAATTATGAAGCTTCCATGAACAAATGCGAATAATATTTTTTCATCCTTTTTAAGAAGAAAAGTAAGTCTCTTAAGTATTTCTTCTCTCTTTTTCTTATCTATGTGGAAATATTTGATTTCCATTTTGATAACCATCCTTTTATTATCTCGTAAAAAGAGATAAAATCTTTTATGCCTTTCTTTGCTTCAGTGTATACGCGCAAGTCATCAATTTCCCAATATCTGTGGATTAATAAATTTCTAAGTCTTGCTGCACTTGCTAATTTTTCTGCAAGATGTTTTGGTATTATATTTTCTTTAGCAAGCATTAGAAAACACTGTGGATATCCATTAGGATATTTTCCAAAAATGTTTGTCATGATGTGCATACAAATAGATGCAGCAGATTCAACAAGTTGTATGATTAAATATCTAATTGCAAAAATTTCAGTGAATATTAATTCGCTAAATGATTTTGAAAAAAGCTTTTTTAGCAAATCTACAGTCTCTTTTATTTCCGAAAGTCTTTTCATGATGAGATCGAAATTAATTGAATTCACAATGCTCCCTTAAAAATAAGTTTATAGTAGGAATTACTTAACTTTGAAAGAAATACGAAATTATTAAAGATAACGCATAGGATTATTTTGCGGATTCTTGTCTTAATAATCCAAAAAAAATTCTAATTTTCATAATTAGAATGAGAATTAGTCACGAAAATAAAAATATTTTTTTATCCTTGCATTACACGTAAAAAAGTTCAATAATTTTCGAAGTTACTACTAAAGTACAGTTATTATAGTGCATTCATTATCATAAACTTCAAGAATAATTTCAAGATATTCTTATGCTTAATTTAAAGTTTTTTATTTACAAATTCCCGGAAGATATTTGCGAAGACTTTTTTGTATATTTTCGTCCGAAGATTTTGTTTTTGATATTATACTTTGTTTATTCTTTACTTTATTGGGATTGAAATGATTTACGCATATCTTCTCATAGCACCAGGAGGAATCCTAATAAATTACAAATTCTTCTCACTAGAAAAACAACCTGAAGATAAAATAATGCTTGTTGCGAGTGGAATGTATGCATTATACCAATTCTTTCAAGAAGCTTTTGATGATAAATTACATGAGATTATTTTAAGCAAGCTTAAGACCGTAGTTGCAGTTAAAAATAATATTTTGTTAGCTTTAATATCCGATATTGATGATAATACATCCAAGATCATTGCTAATAAATACATTTCCAAAATAGTTGAAAGACTTGAGAAAGAGAAAGCCATATTTTGGGGAAACACACAACAAGTAATTTCAAAAATCAGAGATATTCTTAACGAAATGGATCATGAAATACTTCAATTAAGCAAGACTAAAGTATCCTACATTTAAGATTAATTATTAAAAATTATGAGCACTATTCAAATTATCAGAGACAAAACAATGCAATAGCATATTAGAGAGAACATTAAATACATTTAGTAAGAGAAGCAATTTAGTTGTAGGTGAATATTGTGGTTTTTGTTGAGAAGATTGCAAAGAATGTTTATATCTTTAGTGAATATCTTAAGAATATTGGTATTTCAATTAATTTATTCTTAGTTATTGATGAGAATCCAGCTATAATTGAAACCGGGACTTTACCTGTTGCTAAAAAAACGATGAGTGAATTGGAAAAGATCATTTCGTTAGAAGATATAAAGTACATTTTCATAACTCATGAGCATCCAGATCACATTGGGGGTTTACCTGAAATCATTTCTAATGCATACAATGCACAGGTAGTAATTCATAGAATTCTTAATGTACACGTTGCCTTCATGGGAATTTATGGAAAAACTATGCCCATAGAAGATGAAGCCGTAATTAACTTAGGACGACGAAGTATAAAGATTCATCATGCCCCGATAGAAACAAAAGGAACAGTATACTTTGAACTCATTCCAGATAAAATATTCTTTACTGGAGACTATTTTGGACAAATGACACAGGAATGGTCAGTTTATCCTAAAGTTGATACTAATGCTCTAATAAGAAGTATTGTGGCATTTCATCAAGGATTAGGTTATACCAAGGCTGAAGTGAAAGAATATCTTGGAAAAATCGTAAAAGCAAAGCCAACAATAATCGCGCCATCTCATGGCTCAATAATCAAAGAGAATGTAGAGTATATTGCAAAGAAAGTCATAAATGCATCATTGAAAGGAGGACAAAAAGGAAAATTCTGGCAACGCATTTTTGGAAGATTTTATTCTCAAAGATAAAAAAGGTCGTCGTGAAATTTGAAATATATTATGTAATCAGTAATCAAACAGTAATTAAATCAGATTATTTACAATAGAGTCCTTAAAAAAATAATTTCACAAATTTTGATGTTTTTAGTTATGTTGCATAGTGTAATTTTATTTAAAATTTAGTGATTATTTGATTAATTTAAGACTAAACTATTGAAAAGCAAATTCAAATTACAAGATGATATTTGTATCAATAGGAATCTTTTTTCTTCAATTTAACATAGAATAGCATAATTACAATTATGACGAAAAACAGTATAGCTACCCATATTACCAATGAGTTAGAGGATCTAGTTGGTCTTCCAGTAGCTTTAAGCGGATTCATGTTATTTGCTACTTCGTATCCATCTCCATATCCATCTTCATCACTATCATGCGAATAGGGATTGGAACCAATAACTCTCTCAGAATATGTAGATAATCCATCTAAGTCAGGATCCATTAACATATAATTTCCAATATATGAACCATTGATTGAAGGGAATGAAAAATCAATCCTAAAACCGCTGTTGAGTAAATCAATAGCAAATACTGCATCTGTACCTGTAACAAGCACATCAACATCAAAATCTTCATCTATATCTATTAATGTTACTGGTTTAGCATCTTGATCCCAACCAATTCCAGTAAAATAAAATCTTTTTTCATCCCAATCAAACACCCAAATATAGTGTATTCCTCCAATTACAATCTCGGATCTATTATCACCATCAACATCTCCGATGGCGCCGAAGCCTTCATAAATGAAATTATATTCTGGTAGTAATGTATAATATAATAGTTTGCCATCATTACTTATAATATACATAAGATATGCAGAAACAACAACAATTTCTAATTCTCCATCAGAATTGATATCACCTATAGATGGAAATACCCCAAAATTCCATGTAATATACTTTTTGGCGTGCTCGTCAAGATAATCCAAGTAATTTAATTGCCACAGTATTTTTCCTGAAGAAAGATCGATAGCGAAACAACTGTAAACGGAGGAAAGAAAAACATCCAAGGAATTATCTTTATTGATATCAACTATAATGGGTTCTGAGAAAATATAATCTCCTGAGGAGAGGTTTAATCTAATGCTTCTCAATAATGTTCCATCTGCAGACAATAGAATCAAGGTATCGGGCATTGGAAACCGATGCGTACCATTAGAATCATACGTAACTACGATTTCCCACAAGCCATCATAGTTAAAATCTACAAAAGCAAACTTGCTGAAGAGACCATTCCATGAAAGTTTCCATAAAATTGATCCATTAAGTCCACTATAAACAATCAAGTCGTGTTTTTTAGTAACAATGATTTCTCCAACGCCATCATTATTTATATCTGTGAGGGGCCGAGCGAATCCAGTAGTATTCAAGGAAAATTCTAACCTACCTTTTAATCCATCTAAAATGTAAATATTTGTCTTCGTATCCACAAGAATTTCAAGATATCTATCTTTGTCTAAATTATAAATTGACAATGGTGCAACAAGGGGATATGTTGAGACCGTGGTATTCCATATTATAGAACCATTTTTAAGATTCAACGCCCAAACACCACAGTCACCATTAGCTGTTGTACCTGCAATGACAACTTCAAGCATCCCATCGTTGTTAATATCACCGATTACTGGCGGTGACCATAGTGTTGGCGCTAAAGAGTACGTTACCCATTTAATAGTCGCATTAAGCATAGAAAAGGGAAATTCATGAGATGATTGATGCTGATTCCGAAGAACATTAAAACAAATTATATAGGTAAATGCAAGAATAAGTAATGTGAAAAATATGAAAAATAAGAATAACCTACCGTGCTTCATATTTAGACCTTTCATGCCTCTCAAATAACTAAATAGCAAGGATATTTTTATCAACATTTTTGGTATCTAGTATTTTTCAACGATTTTTTGGGATTTAAATGCAAAGTTAAAATTTTATTTTATTTGGTTCTTTTGCCTCAAAATCAATTATATCTTGCTTGATCTACGATAGAAATAGAATACTATGACAATTGATGTTGTAGCTACAGCAATTACTGAGCTAATGTAAAGAATGCGCTTATGAGGATTGTCCTCTGGATCTAAAGGATTGCAACCCCAACTTACTTCCTCACCATCAGAGAAACCATCACCATCCGAATCCCATGAAATTGGGCAAGTACCATGGATAAATTCATTGAGATTACTCAAGCCATCATTATCATAATCTAAGTGGGAATCATTTGATAATGGGTTGAAGCCCCATGAGAC
>Ga0190313_1000332_pt1 | contig 28713 bp, 21 predicted proteins | sample 4870071011_MG_FD_169989 | JGI IMG/M metagenome (GOLD analysis project Ga0190313, IMG submission 169989) | Hydrothermal vent sediment bacterial communities from Southern Trench, Guaymas Basin, Mexico - 4870-07-10-11_MG | ecosystem: Environmental > Aquatic > Marine > Hydrothermal vents > Sediment ... | reverse complement strand
GCGCAGGATTTTGGCCCATATACAAGGCGCATTAAAGGTTGCATACTATACATTCGGCCTTTGATGCAACGAAGTAGATGGGCCAAAAGACAAGCTATTTCGTTCAACTTATAAAATTTTCGTTCCTTATGCAGCATAACAGGGAAAAAACATGTTTTTCTTAGGTGTAAATTCAGAAAAAAAATCAGACACCACATTTTTTGCAATTATAAAAAAAACACAAAAAAAAGTAAAAAAAGAGTATAATATTTTAGAAATTATCAGTTTTCCCAATGACTCGATAAAAGCAGAGCAGAAAATTACTGATTTTTATTATAACAAAGAATATATAATAACCAAAAGGGTATTCAGTCAGGACAAAAGACCATCAAAAAGAATCAATGCCCATCCTAAAATATTTATTGCCAACCTTGCCGATGGAGATACAGAGCTAGTAAAAAGACTCAGATCAAAAAAAATTCCTGTGGAAGGTTTTTCTCTTATCAATGGAGATACCTGGCAAAAAAAAAAGTGGGACATGGGACTTGGGGATAATTATCACGTACCCTTTAAGGATCTCATGGGGTGCATAATAACTCTGTTGCGTCAAAACCGCCTGAAATTTAACGAAAAAGTAATATATGAAAAAAAAATATATAAAGCATTAGAAAAAAACAATTCAGAAAATGCACCGGCAAACCTGTTTGGATCTGAATATAAAGATATTATTCTGACCATAGCAATGCCTCTATGGTTCAGGGAAAATATTCGTTATTCCAAAAGATATGCGATCAGCTCAGGAAAAAGAATGTCCCAGGTGTAGTCCAATTTACGTGTAGCCCAATTATTGGGCTACTGTAAATATATTGTTATATCCGTTTTGCATTAAACGCTCTTCATACTTTACAGCCTGATGCAAAGTGGAACAGGTTCCCACACGAACCCTGTAAAAATCATCCCCGCCTTTTTTTATATGCGCATTTTTATAGAACTGATCAAGTTCATTTTTCAGTTTCTCTGCATTTTTCAAATCTGAAAAAGCACCCACCTGAATTGTATAATTACCAGTAAAAGACTCAGCATAATGGGACACGGATGAAATATCTGTTAATTCGGTTCTTTTTCCCTTTTTTTCCAAAGCTACAATTTCAACCGGTACGGTACCTGCTTCTATTATTCCTATTTTTTTTGCAGCACCACGGGAAAGATCAATAATTCTTCCCTTTACAAAGGGCCCCCTGTCATTAATTCTCAGATCGATTATTTTCCCATTATCAAACCTGCGGACCCTCACCCATGTCCCCAGGGGAAGTGTTTTATGAGCTGCAGAAAGGCCATACATATTGTATATTTCACCGTTTGCTGTTTTTTTCCCATGGAAATCTTTCCCATACCAGGATGCCAGCCCCCGTTGTTTAAATCCCCTGGCATCCATCAAAGGTTTATAGCAGTTATTCCCGATCCTGTAGGGTTTAAATGAATTGGGCAGTCTTCTCTCCATTTTTTTCTGTTTACCAGAAGAGATAGATTTTTTTGACCCTGCACACCCCATGGCAAACAAAAAAAACATCAAGAAAAGCAGGATAAAATACCCGTTTAAACTGCCAGACAAATGGTATTGTTTTATTTTATGTTCCATAATTATTTTGCAAATGCTTTTTTTAATACATCCATCATTTTATCGATAAAATAAAAATCAATATCTTTTTGCACATTTTCAGGGATATCTTCCATATCCTTTTCATTCCACTTTGGAAGTATTAAAGATTTAATCCCTGCACGATGGGCTGCCAGAACTTTTTCCTTTATTCCACCAACAGGGAGAACCTCTCCCCTCAATGTTATTTCACCTGTCATCGCGAGGTCTTTTTTAACAATCCTGCCGGTTATAAGGGAAACCATAGCTGTGAGCATGGTGACACCTGCGGAGGGTCCATCTTTAGGTATGGCCCCGGCAGGAATATGTATATGCAGATCATGCACGGAAAAATAATCTTCATCTATTTTAAGTTTAGATACATTTGCCTTTATAAAACTCAAAGCTGCTGTTGCCGATTCCTTCATAACATCACCCAGCTGGCCAGTTAATACAAGAGTACCTTTACCCTTCATGGATGTAACCTCCACAAATAAAACAGCCCCGCCGGTTTGCGTCCATGCTAGCCCTGTGGCCACCCCAGGTGTTAAAACCCCCGCACTAACCTCAGGTTGTATCTGCACCGGACCCAAATATTTGTGAACAGTCTTAATAGTAATGGATACTGTCTCGGCTTTTTTTTCAGCTATTTTGGTTGCAACACCTCTGCAGATATTTGCTATTTCCCTTTCCAGATTTCGCAGGCCGGCCTCCTGAGTATAACCGGAAATTATCAGTTTTATTGCCCCATTTGAAAAAGATATATGCGATGCATCAAGGCCGTGTTCCTCGCGCTGGCGCGGGACAAGGAACTTGGTTGCAATTTTAAGTTTCTCATCCTGGGAGTAGCCTGAAAGCTGCAGCACCTCCATCCTGTCCCGCAGAGCAGGGGGAATAGTATCCAAGACATTGGCAGTTGTAATGAACATGACGCTGGACAAATCAAATGGAACATCCAGATAATGATCCGAAAAAGCAAAATTTTGTTCAGGATCAAGAACCTCCAAAAGAGCCGATGATGGATCACCTCTAAAATCGCTTCCAAGTTTATCAATTTCATCCAGCATAAAAACAGGATTATTTGATTCCGCACGTCTTATACCCTGTATGATCCTTCCTGGAAGAGCCCCCACGTATGTCCGGCGATGGCCTCTTATTTCAGCCTCATCCCTTACTCCACCCAGAGATATCCGGTAAAACTTACGTCCCAAAGCTTTGGCTATTGATCTTCCCAGGGATGTTTTTCCCGTACCAGGAGGGCCTGAGAAGCAGAGAATGGGCCCCTTGGAATCTGGTTTTAATTTACGAACAGCAAGATATTCTATAACACGTTTTTTTGGTTTTTCTAACCCGTAATGATCCTGTTCCAGAATTTTTCTTGCCCTTGCCAAATCATAATGATCCTCTGTTTTTTTATTCCATGGCAAGCCTGTGAGCCAGTCAAGATATGTTGAGGCAACAGTGTACTCTGATGAAGACGGATGCATACGTGATAACCTGGCAAGTTCACGGTCAGCCTCTTTTTTGGCCTCTTCAGGAAGATTTAACTCGTTTATTTTTGTCTTATACTCCTGAACCTCGACGGATGCATCATCCTTTTCTCCAAGCTCCTCCCGAATGGCCTTCATTTGCTGCCTTAAATAATATTCTTTCTGACTTTTTTCGATATCACCTTTAACCTGGGTTTGTATCTTATGTCCAAGCTCTAAAAGTTCCATCTGATGGCTAACAATACGGATAACCTCTTTAAGCCGTTTTTTCACATCTCTTATTTCCAGAACTTTTTGTTTATCCTGAACAGTGGAATTTATTATGGAGGTGACCATATCCCCCAATATACCAGGCTCCACAATGGACCCAGGCATGGAACCTATCTCGGGGGGGAGGCCGGGAGTCAACTCAACAACCCTTTTAAATAAAGTGGATATATTCACAACCATGGCTTCGATCTCTTTGTCGGTTTTAAGGACATCTTCCATATACTCAACATCGACCCGAAGATAAGGGCTTTCCTGAGCATATTTTTTTACACTAAACCTGCTTAAACCCTGCACCAGCAACTGGGCTCTGCTATCTTCATTTTTCACCATCTTCAAAATTAATGCGCTTGTGCCGACTGTATGCAATTCTTCCTTTGATTGCCCTGCATAGGGTTCAGCATTGGGGTCATAGGTTTTTTGTGACGTTAGCAATCCGATGATCCTGTTTTCATCCATGGCCTCATCTAAAAGCTGAATCGACCTTTTCTGCATTACCACAAGAGGAAGAACCATTTTAGGGAAAAGAACCGTATCAAACAAAGGAAGTATGGATAAAATCTCCGGTTTTTGTTCTTCAAACATATCACTGGCAGATTGGTGATCTGACATTTTTACCCCCGATTATTATAATTATAGATTTTTAGATAATTAATGTTGAAAAAGCGCAAAAAGAATAGATATTTGTATAAATAATTTCACTCCGTTATCGTCGCCTGCGTATTATAATACGGCTTTCTCCCCCTGACCAAAGTTAAATTTATTACCTGAGCATCTATAATACTTTTCAGCACATCTCCCATGTGATACCGCACACAAATTAATTTTCTAAAAATCCATATGTGCACCACACATTAAATTATGTTCAATAAAGCAGAAACTGCAAGAGCTATCTGTTTTTAACTTCAAGTATGTTCCTTTTGTCAAGAGAAACTTTTACAAAAAGTATCTCTGCGAAGAAAATACCACGGCAAAATAATGAATATGCCCAGACTTCTCTTCATTTATTTGACACATTATCGAACAATAGGATATTATGCATAGAAATTTTCTTGAAAATCATTTTATTTGTAAAGGCGTTAAATGCTTATTGTTACATATTCTGGGAACTTTCAAAAAATAAACTACCCTATTTTAAAATATTATCAAGATGTTATAAAGTTATTTTGACAGGACATTATAAAAAAACTCAAAGCTGATTTTAATTTCGGCTACTTTGAGATATGAGGAGTGGGTCTTGAAAATAAAAATACAGTCTATTTTTATTCAATACCCACTCCTCAACACTAAATTCCCAAGATAAAATCTTGGCCCAAAACGTCCTTATTAATCAACCTGAAATTTTTTATTTTTGCGAAATTAAACATGGGGTCACAATACCTTAAATTTTTAATAGCAGCCGTTATTTTTGCCCTTGTTCCTTTGGAAGTCAAAGCTTCGGAGCAACTAAAGCTTAATTGTACTAGTTCGAAAAATAAAAATTCTGTGATCAGTCAGTCAAACGGCTTCCTCAAAGGTACCTGGAAATTATACCCCTATGCCTCTGCCATTGGCGGCGACCATGGTAAGGGAGAAATGCATGCCTTACACATTGGCTTTGGCTATTTTTTCCAGGACAGCTTATCTGTCAGCATTGACATTTTAGGAGCACGTATCCGTTCCGGAATCGACGACAATGGCGTTGCAGCCGGTTTGGACATCTTACTTCGTAAACATTTCTATAAAAACCATGATAACCTGTGGTCTATCTATTTTGACACCGGGGGTGGTCTTCAACAGCAATCCACCAATTTTTCCGGCAGTCGTCATTTTAATTTCCGGTTAATGGGCGGTTTTGGCGGAACTTTGAAAATTTTTAACCATATACGAATAATCAGTGGTGTAAGATATTTGCATATTTCCGATGCAGGCATCAGGGGTGGAGGCGGCGGTTTCGACGGATTTATGTTTTACTCAGGAGGCGCATTCCCGTTTTAAGCCTGATCAATTTATTTGCACAATTTAATAGAATCAAAAGCGGTAAGGAACGGAGATGAATAGTTACGCTTTTACAAACTAAATTATTTTAAAAACCCGGGTCATACCAAAAAATAAAATCGACATAGAAAACTTTTTTAGGAATTTTATTAATGAATATTATACCTTATACTGACAAACATCATAAGTTCCGCGAAAAAACACGTGCTTTTGTTGAAAAAGAGATAATTCCCAATGTTGACCAGTGGGAAAAGGATAAAATTGTACCAAAAAGTGCCTGGCAAAAGATGGGACAGGAGGGGCTATTATGCACCACCATCCCCAAAGAGTATGGCGGCCCTGGTTATGATTTACTCTATGCGGTGATAGTTGCCGAAGAGCTTGCCCTCTCAAACCATTATGGATTACACGCTGTTTTACACAGTGATGTGGCTGCTCCGTATATTTACTCCTATGGGTCGGAATATCTTCGAAATAAATATCTTCCCGGCTGCTGTTCCGGGGATATTGTCAGTGCCATTGCCATGACAGAACCGAATGCGGGAAGTGATTTGGCTGCCATTGAAACCATGGCTGTGGACGATGGAGATGAGATAGTTTTAAATGGCTCCAAGATTTTTATCTCCAATGGAATTAATTGTGGCGTGGCTGTTGTAGCAGCAAAAAATCCTTCTGATAAAAGCCCCTATGAATCAACGTCATTATACGTTGTGGAGAGTGATTTACCCGGTTTTATCAGGGGAAAGCAGCTTGAAAAAATGGGTTTTAACAGCCAGGATACAGTGGAGCTCTTTTTTTCCAATTGCAGAATTCCCAAAACCAATATTCTTGGCCAAAAAGGAATGGGGTTTAAAATGCTCATGGAGAAGCTTCAGTTTGAACGGCTTCTTTGCTCTGTACAAACTGTTGCGACTGCTGAATTTTCCCTTGCACAACTTTTAAAACATCAAAAAACAACTTCTGTTTCAGGACAACCAATATCAAGAACCCAGAGCAGCCAGTTTGCTTTGGTGGAAATGGCCACTGAAATCAAACTGGGCAAAACCATGCTTGAAACACTCATCGTTGATCATATGGCGGGTAAAAATATATTAAAAGAGACTTCCATGGCTAAATACTGGAATTCAGAGCTTGCCAGACGCGTGGCCGAAGGCTGCATAGAACTGCATGGAATGCAGGGGGGACTTGAAAGCTTTCCCGTGGTAAGAGCATACCGGGATGTGCGGATTTTATCAATCGCAGGGGGAACCACTGAAATCATGAAAGGTATAATCGCAAAAGAGATGGGAATATAACCGGACCCCACTGACTTTTACAAAAAGTATCCATAAAAGCTGAATTTATTGACGTTATTTTCTACTATTACGCAAGCTTATATTTTTAACAGATTCTTTCTTTACGACCTCTTATCTGTGAGTTTTTCATGGTTTAATCAGATTATACCTGCTGCCGTACATATTCGCTGATTAGTAGGGGCGGATTCCATATCCGACCTGTCCGTAGGGGCGGATTCCATATCCGCCAAAGATACAGGGCAGAAATGGATTCTGCCCCTACCCCAGCCAAACTCATTGTATTTACAGATATCAAGTTGATCATCTACAAAATTTGTAGCTAAATTTTCATTATAATTTTCTTGTTTTTTATGACAGGGTTTCAGAAGTAAGGTACTAAACATCAAACCACCCGCAAAACAGGTGGTTTGATTATAAGATCTAATCTGCGGTAATTTTATCAAATGGCCATGCCAAAACACCCCCATCCATAAATTTAACATCCTTAAACCCGTATCCATCCAGAATACGCTGAGCCTCATATCCCCGCAGACTTATTTTACAAAAGGCAATTATTTCCTTATCAACTGGAAGGTTTTTTGCTTCCTCCCGAAGCTTCCCAAGGGGGATAAGCTTGACATTTGGATGCTCAATATGGATAGAATTATATTCATCAGGGCTCCTTACATCGAGCAATATAAAATCATCATTATTATCAAGCTTCTCTTTTACATATAAAGGAGAAACACCCCTTGCAAGGCCGGAAAGTTTGTTCATCATAACATGAGCGGCTGTTATTATATTATCCAGGGCCGGTGAAAACGGGGGGGCATAGGCCAAATCTATTGATGACAACTGTTCCGCAGTTGCCCCAAAGGTTAAGGCAGTTCCCACAACATCCACACGTTTTGCAACATCTCCGGGGCCTATTACCTGTACACCAAGAATCTTTTTGGTTTTTTTGTCAGCCACAAGTTTAATGATAATCGGCTGATTCCCTGGATAAAAATGGGGCCGGTCAGGTGCAGGACTGATAATAGTTTCAACATCAAAACCCAACGCAGACGCATCTTTTTCAGAAAGCCCGGTTCTCCCCACATTATACTCACACACCTTGCAGATTCCTGTTTGAAGAATTCCAGGAAAAGAAACTGGATTTCCGATTATATGATCGGCAATAATACGTCCATGCTTATTTGCCACAGACCCCATGGGAGCGTATACTTTTTTACCTGTCAGAAGATTGGTGTTCTCTGCACAATCTCCTCCAGCATAAATAGATGGATCACTTGTCTGAAGATATTCATTTACAAAAATGGCTCCGCTTTCACCAATTTCAAGACCCGCATTTTTTGCAAGTTCAATATTCGGCCTGACACCTATGGCCATGAGAACCATATCAGCATCAAGTTCATTTTTATTTGTGATAACTTTTTTTACATTCCCGTTTTCATCACCTTCAAACTTTATCACAGCCTCAGAATTTAAAACCCTGACTCCGATACTTTTTAAATGAGCCCCCACTATCAACCCCATATCCCTGTCAAGGAGAGCAGGGAGCACAGTATCGAGCATTTCAACAACCGTAACATGAGCACCCCAATGTTTTAACGCATCTATCATTTCCAGGCCTATTAACCCGGCACCTACAATTACAGCTTTTTTAACCTTTTTCCCTGCAAGCTTTTCTTTAATTACAATTCCATCTTCAATTGTACTTAATTTATTGATATTTTTTAAGCTTACCCCGTCTATGGGCGGCACAACAGGGGTTCCCCCCACAGCCAGAACAAGGCTGTCGTAGGGATATTCAAGCTCTTCACCGGTATTATGATTTACCGCTGAAACAATTTTATTTTCCCGATCAATTTTTTTTGCTTCTGTTTTAATATGTACGGTTACACCCTTGACATTTTTAAAAAAAACCGGATTACGTATAACACCTGTGGGAGTAGAAATAAGTTCCTCATGGTTTTTTACTCTGTCTTCAATAAAAAATGGAAGGCCGCAGGCTCCATAAGATATGATTTCACCCCTCTCCAAAATGATCACTTCCATTTCAGGGTCACGCCTCATAATACGGGATGCCGCCTTTGCTCCGGCTGCAACACCTCCTATAATCAACACTTTCTTTGCCATAATTATACCCTCCTGATAAATTCCAAAATAAATCCAACCCAAAATAAATGTACATTTTCAACGAGTTTGGGAATTATACACAAACCAATTTAGTCAAATCAGAAACCATGGAGTTCACACAACTTTACTCAAACCTATTGGAAAAGTACAATAATTATAGTAACTATTCAGCGTTGCTGTTTTAAGACACGCAACAGGTATGATCTGATTAAAATTGTTTAAACGTATTAAAGAGCGTTAAGGAGGAACCCATCAGAGCTGGGCATATTTATATCATTTACCGGTATACTATTACGCAAGCTTATATCTGTAACAGGTTCTTTCTTTACGGCCTCTTATGCGTGAGTTTTTCATGGTTTAACCAGATTATTCCTGCACGCTTACATATCAACTAAATAGTTACTAATCCTATTAATATAAAACAGGTGTAATTCTGTATGAATATAACACATTTAATGGGTGAATGAGCAAGATAAAATTTTTATCTTATGGCCCATGGTCAAAATGCCATTAGCTTTCATCTGCCTGAACCCTCTTCCCCACCAAAGAGCCCAATATTATCTTGATTTTTTACATGTATTAAGATAGGGTATTGGGATCGTTTTTTTTATAATAGCAACTTACAATAGGATAAAAAAAAATGAAAAATACTAATCGTATAATTTTAACCATGGCATTTTTTCTTATTTTATTTAATCCATCCATCCTAAAATCTGAAGAGAATAATAGCATGAAATCTAAAAATCCCGTATATATAATCAAAACATCATCCGGCGATATTTTTGTAGAATTATTTGCTGATTCCGCTCCGGAAACAGTGGCCAATTTCATAGGACTCTCCGAAGGAACAAAAGAGTTTATCGATTCAACAACAAATAAAAAAATTAAAAAACCATTTTATAACGGCCTGATATTTCACAGAATAATTAAGGATTTTATGATTCAGGGAGGCTGTCCCCTGGGTAATGGAACAGGGGGGCCAGGATATACTTTTCAAGATGAAATAGATGCATCAGGACTTGGGCTGGATAAAATGCAGGCAATTGATCCTGAAAAAGGGGTTCACCCATATCTTATGGTCAAAAACGAAGATGATTATCGCCGAAATATTATTGCACCACTGTTTCAAAAACTCAGCATCACTTCCCAGGAAGAACTGGACAAAAGAAAAGACGATATAAGCAAAGCCTTACAGGCTCTGACAGTACAAGATGTAATGGAAAACATGGGTTATATGTACAGCAAAAAAGGCTCTCCCCATCCACCCACACGAGGCTGCCTTGCAATGGCTAATGCAGGACCAGGGACAAATGGATCACAATTTTTTATAAACCTTGTGAATGCTGACTGGCTCATTGGAAAACATACTGTATTTGGAAAGGTTATACAGGGGATGGATGTAGTAGATAAACTGGGCCTGGTTGAAGTCGACTCTGCAAGTAAACCTGTTAAAGATGTGAAAGTAATATCAATAACAAAAAAACCTGAATAATGCAGGTTGCGGCCCTAAAACTTTAATGTTTAAGTGCCTTTTCAAGAAATAAAGTAACTATTCAGCTAATCGGTATAGTGTATAGTGTATAGTAACGTACGCATCACCTGCACCCAAAGCCAATGAGGACTTGACAAATGCGACTGTTTATGATGTGTCACACAAATGGGAAAACGGCTCAGCTTTGGGTGTCAGCGTGTATGCGATTGTTCGGTGTTTTTTATTCTTAAAGCCATTGCTTTTTGACTGATTTCTTTTATAGATAAATTTTCATCCAGCCCTTGACGCCATTTTGTATAATCAAATAGTTCTCGCTGAATTAAACCAACAAAGCGTTCTGCTTCAACATCTCCAAGAAATTTGGTTAGGACTTGAAGTCCTTTCAATCTAATTTCTGTATCCGTTATCATGATAAGACCTCCTTTATAAAACCGATTGGATCATTTACATTAATAGATCCTATTAGGTTTGACCGTCGCAGTATATTATCGTCTGTGGTTAAAAAATATTTGCATTGTGATAAAATAGCGCAAGCAATATGTAGTGAATCATATTTTTTAATCCCCTTTTGACTCAACGAACCAGCTATTTCAAGCAATTCATTATTTTCCTGGATATCAATTATCGCATATTTCTTCCAACCACAAATTTGTATTTTACGCTCCTTGAATGGATTTTTATCATTTTCATAATCTAATATGTATGACCAAATCAACTGTATTTTTCCATCCCGAATTTCTTCTTGAATCTTCAATTTTGCTTCCGATTCAAGTCTAATTCTGATTTGAGATTGGTCGTCAAATGGACGGTTAAAGCAACAATTATCCAAGTATATTTTCATTTTCTTATTGTCCTGATTTCAATGCCACATTCTCACCGATTCACGGTGGCGAAGCCACCGTGAACGTCGACATCTACGGTTCATCCGTAGAATGCATTTGTTATGATTCCATTTTTTATGAATTTTAATGAAAATATAAACAGTACGTTATAGCAACAAGAGTCAAATGAAGATTAGACACTTTCCTTTCATAGATTTTTATTCATCTTTTGTTGAAAAGTGATCTTTATTTTCATGTTCAGAGGATGCTTTTAGGAACCATCCTTGAAAGTGAGTAATAATTAATGCAAGCGTCATTCCGCCGAAAGCACCAGTAATACCCGACATCATAGAAGACGAGCATGACGTAAACAGACGACTCAATATGCCAACAAGCACCCCTATAGTTGCCCCGTAAATTACTACGAACAACCACAGCCTTGCTTGATTAAAGTCTTTTAACCTTTGTTTTGTTTTCATTTATCTACCGAACAGGTATAATCTGAAGCATGCTTAAAATCAGTGATGCTGAATAGTTACATAAAGTGTAAACTAAAATCAAAGGGTTCCAAAAAAGCTATAAAATACCCTCATTTTTGAGCGTATTTAAAATAGTAAGTACAGACTTGGAACGGTTCATTGTATAAAAATGAAGCCCATCGACACCATGCTTGAGCAAATCTCTGCATTGCTGTGTAGCAAGATCAATTCCAAATTGTACTATAGCTCCTTTATCATCTGAAGGTATTTTTGCCAGTTCCTGACTCACCCCATCAGGAATAGCTGTTCCGCAGACTTTTGCCAGCATTTCTGTCATTTTAACCGTATAAATCGGCATAATACCGGGTATTATCGGCACAGTTATTCCAGCGGCTCTGCAGCGATCAACATAGTCATAAAAAAACTGATTATCATAAAAGTATTGTGCAACAATATACTCAGCCCCATTTTCCTGTTTCAGCTTAAGATATTCAATATCCTTTTCCATGCTTTCCGCTTCAAGATGCCCCTCTGGATAACCAGCCGCACCTATACAAAAATCATATTTTTCACGGATAAAGGAAATCAGTTCTGAAGCATACTTTTTGGCATCAGGATCTGGCTTAAAGTCTGCATCCCCCTGGGGTTCATCACCCCGTATGGCAAAAATAGTCTCAATTCCAAGGGTTTTAAACTTGTTCAGAACAGAGGTTAAATCATCAGGGCCTAAACCGATACCTGCAATATATGCCGCTACTTTAAATTTTTTCTCATTTTTAAGTTTCTCCACAAGCTGAAAGGAACCGTCACGGGTGGAGCCCCCTGCACCAAAAGTCACCGATACATAATCAGGTTCGGCCTTTGCAAGATTATCAAGAGCTTTATCAAGATTCAGAGCAGCCTTTTCAGTCTTTGCCCTGGAAAATTCAAAAGAGATGACAGGTTTTTCTTTTTTTTCTTTTAACAAATCAATTACTCGCATATTTTCTCCTTAATTCTTTAAGGTCAAGATAACACTTATTGAGAAATCACAAATTAGGAACGGAGATGAAATAAGTTGAGCAGAAATAACGCAGGATTTTGGCCCATATACAAGGCGCATTAAAGGTTGCATACTATACATTCGGCCTTTGATGCAACGAAGTAGATGGGCCAAAAGACAAGACAAGCTATTTCGTTCAACTTATAAAATTTTCGTTCCTTATGTCATGCTGACAAACCATTCAGGGAGTATTTTTAAAACAGAATCAACTATCATTCTGTCGTTTTCATTAAGGGTTTTTCTTTCGATCATGGCATCAATGGTCTGATTAAGAAGTGCCAGCTTGCCGGTTGTATGGACAATGGCAGGGTAATATTCATTAACGAAAAACTGCCTTAGCTTAAACCGGTCAACGAGGTTACCTGCCATTTTTGCAATCTCTTTTTCAATAACAGATCGATTTTGACCACACAATTTATGCTTTGGAGATTTCATTTTCTCCACGGTAACCTCAAAGCCTTCCACGCACTTAAATGTAAGCTGCCAGTGCTTAACATTACCAAGGGAATTTACCATAAGCGTATTGGTGGTGATCAGCCCGCTCCCTTCATCTATAACTATTCCTTTAAGCTGGGGAAGATAATAATTGTCAGATATGGAACAAAAGGCACTTACTCCACCTGCAAAAGGATTATCCATTATATCTTCCAGTACAAAGAACGGTTTTTGTTCAAAACGGGCATCCTGAAAAAGAATAAGCTCTTCTTCTGTATAATGGAATCGCTCCTTCCAGAGTTCTTCCGGCGAAAGATCTTTTCTGGAAAGGGAACTCTGACTGCTGAGCGCGCCAAGACTCTGCCCCCCCCTCCAGATCAGCGGAAGTGCCCCCACAACCCATTCCGCACTCCCTCCGATTTCGCCCACCATGCAATCCAGACCACGGCCATCGGGAAAATGTAATCCGTCCATTCCCATGACCACAGCAGGAAAAAGGTCCCCATCATTGTCAAAAGGGGTGGCTATTCCCATGGCATTGAGACTGTTCATGGCTTTTTCATGGCGCGGCCGATTAAGAAAAAAAGCACTCATTTCAGAAAAATCTTTAATGCCGCACAGCTCGGCTATACACCTGGCACCTTCTTGAATATCAACATTTCTCAGGTTGAATTCGGGAAACATACTCCCTGCCATCCAGCGCTCCACATAAATATCAGGGATATGCCTTTTAAAATACGATTCTGTAACAAAAAGTGAAGTAAATGAAGAATGAAGCCCCTTAACAGATTTAGTTGTTCCTTCGATAACATCCGAGCCCATTGAAAGCTTGGTTATTTCACTTCTTAATTCACGGCCATAATATTTAACATGCTCCTTTTTACCAAAAAGGGCCCCCACTGGAATCGTAGGGTTCCCGCCGGTCTCCACACCAGGCTTAAGGCGCAGCCCTTCTGTAATAATACTCTCTATTACAACTTCATCTCCCAATTCAACCGATTCGGTTGTCGCCTGGAGCACCTCACTCATAATCTGGGCTGCTCTGCGGTCATTATATCTTTTAAGCTTGTTAATTGTTTCGGGTGTATGTTCACTTTTGGGCAGTTTTCTTAAAGAGTCATATCCATCAATAACAACAGCTGCCGCGGGAAGAGCAGCTGCCAGGATAACAGCCTCACGAAGCTGCTTTGACCGGAAAACGCCAAGGTTGGAACGTCCGTTTACACTGTCATCCAGGGTGTAAATCGTACCTTTTTCCAATTCAATTTTATATAAGTCAAGTACACTATGGTGCCTTGAATTGAAATCAGCGACAATATCTTTTTCCATTTCATAGGGTTCGCAAGGACCATCATAGGTTAACCTTACATCGGAGATATTGTAGCGTAAAGGACTGCTCATGGTTATGCCTCCATGTTGAAAAGATAGTAAAAAAACGATCAAAAAATCTATTTCTAATTTGAATTTTTATATTTTGCAGGAGCCTGTTGGAGAATAGAATTTTTTTCTCAGATCAAGGTATTTTTTTAAATAAGGATCGGAGATTAAATAAATTGGGCAAAGATTATGAAGGATTTTGGTTCATCTGCAAGGCTCATTAAAGGTTGAATACTCGAAGTATTCGGCCTTTAATGCAACACAGCAGATGGGCCAAAAGACAAATAATATTGTTCAAGTTATTTAATTTGCGATCCTAAGTACAGGCATACACTTGAGTATTCCGAGCATTATTTAAAAAAAATAACGAAGAGCTGGGGAAAAAGAGCATTCTCGGACAGCCTCCTATGGCGCATGTAAAAGCGATTTTAAAAACAATGATGGGGATTGGGATCTAACAAGACTTTCTCCTATTAAAAAATTATTTATTCCTGCGCGCAGATTTGCATCAATATCCCCCCTTGAGGAGATCCCGCTGGCAGCAACCGGAATCTGATCCGGTTGAAGTAAAGAGACAAGATTTACGGCTGTACTAATATCCGTCTTAAAGGAACTTAAATTTCTGTTATTTATCCCTATTAATTTTGCCCCTGCCCATATGGCTGCTTCAATATCTTCCCTGGAATGTATTTCCACCAGGGCATCAAGATTAAGTTCCGCGCACAGGCCAAGGTAATCTCTTAGCTGATTTCTTGAAAGTATCCTTACAATCAGTAAAACTGCGTCGGCTCTTATCACTGCTGATTCATAGATCTGGTAGGAAGAGATTAAAAAATCTTTACGAAGCACGGGAATACTTACCCTGCTTCTGGCCTTTTTAAAATCATCAATACTCCCTTTAAAGAAGGTCCTGTCTGTTAAAACAGAAAGAGCAGCAGCACCCCCTGTTTCATATTCAGCAGCATAATATTCCGGATCTAAATTTTCACAAATATTCCCCTTTGAAGGGGATGCCCGCTTAATCTCCGCTATGACATTTACCCCTGACTGGCCAGGCTTTTTTAACGCCTTGAAAAAAGAACGTCTCCCCGGTACCGGATCCAGGTGCTGTTGAAGCTGATTTTCAGAAATATTTCTTTTTGCTTCTATTACCTCTTCTTTTTTACGGTCAACAATTTTTTCTAATATATTTTTTGCCACTATACGCTCTCAGACATTTTCACAAGCTCTTCTAATTTCATCATCGCGGCGCCACTGTCTATGGAAGCTTTTGCCATGGATATCCCCTGCTTAAAATCTTTGGCACATCCTGCCGCAACAAACGCAAAAGCGGTATTTAAGACAACCACATCACGTTTGGGTCCTTTTTCCCCTTTTAATATACTCCTTGTTATGTCGGCATTCTCCCCGGGGGTTCCCCCTGCAAGATCAGCAGGTTTGGCCCTGTCACCAAAAAATTGTTCAGGATTAATTTCATATGTTCGTATCATACTGTTGCGCAACTCTGTAACCCGGGTGGGTGCGCATACTGAAACTTCATCCATCCCGTCATAACCGTGGACAACAAAAGCATGATTGGACCCAAGGAGATTCAATGCTCCGGCAAACATTTCTGTTAACTCAGGTTTATACACACCAATGAGCTGACGGTCGGCACCTGCAGGGTTTGTCAAAGGCCCCAGCATGTTAAAAATTGACCTGAGACCTATTTCCGCCCTGGCTTTTGCCGCATACTTCATTGCTTTGTGAAAAAGCGGAGCAAATAAAAACCCTATTCCAGTTTTTGATATGGTCTTTTCAATAAATTCCGGGTCTGCGTCTATTCTTACACCGAGAGTTTCTAAAAGATCGGCACTGCCGCAGGTGCTGGAAATGGAACGGTTCCCATGTTTGGCGATTAGTGCACCACCGCCTGCTGCAACAAAAACAACCGTGGTGGAAATATTAAATGTCCCTGTGCTATCCCCGCCTGTACCACACGTATCAAGAAGAGAAGGTACGGATATTTTAACAGGCCGCGCATTTTTCCGCATGGCCCTTGCAGCACCTGCAAGTTCCCCGAATGTTTCCCCCTTGGTTGCCAAAGCACCCATGAACGCCCCGATTTGAGCATCGGTTATATTTCCTGCAAAGATGTCAGAAAACATATGATACATTTCCGACTCACTCAAATCAACTCTTTGAATAATTTTAGATAGATATTCCCTGAACATTATTGTCTTGCTCCATTGGTAAGTTTCAAAAAATTACTTAAAAGGTGCATTCCCGACGGAGTCATAATCGATTCAGGGTGAAATTGTATCCCTTCTGTTGGATTTTCCTTATGCCTTATCCCCATTATTTCGCCATCTTTGGTTTTAGAAGTTACTATTAAACAATCCGAAAAATTTTCAAAAGAGACAGCAAGGGAATGATAGCGCATTGCTGTAAAAGGGGAGTCTATCCCTTTATACAAGCCTGATCTGTCAGAATAAATCTTCGATGTTTTTCCATGCATTATACGTTTTGCAGGGACTATTTCACACCCAAACGCGACGGCAATGGACTGATGCCCCAGGCAAACCCCTAAAATCGGTATTTTATCCGAAAATTCTTTTATTGCCTTAACAGAGATGCCGGCATCCCCTGGGCCCCCTGGCCCCGGAGATATCACAAGACCTGCCGGATTCATGGCAACAAGCTCTTCCAGGGTACAGACATCGTTTCTAAGCACCTGTACATCTGCGCCTAACTCCTCAAGATATTGCACAAGATTGTATGTAAATGAGTCATAATTATCAATCATAACGATCATATCATATATCTCCGTTCAGAGGTGGCATCCTGCATAAGCTGCAAAGTCCTTTGTATGGACATCGCCTTATTTACAGTTTCAATCCTTTCACGTTCCGGATCAGAATCGTAAACTATTCCTGCTCCTGCCCTGACGGTTAAACGATTACCCTCTACACATGCTGTGCGAATGGTTATGGCCATATCCATATTGCCGTTAAAAGAGATATACCCCACTGCGCCCCCATAGGGCCCCCTGGGTTCTTTTTCCAGATCAGCTATAATCTCCATTGCTCTTACCTTGGGTGCTCCTGATAATGTTCCCGCAGGAAATGTGGCTCTTATCAAATCCCATGCATCACAATCCTGTTTCAGACGGCATGTAATATTGGAGACTATGTGCATCACATGGGAATAACGTTCAACCTTCATCAAATCAGTTACTTCCACAGATCCTGTTTGCGCCACCCTCCCAAGATCATTACGTCCCAGGTCCACAAGCATAAGATGTTCCGCCCGTTCCTTTTCATCTGCAAGGAGTTCCTCTGCCAAATCATTATCCTCTTTTTCATCGGCTCCCCTGGGCCTGGTCCCTGCTATGGGACGAAGATTTGCAATTCCGTTTTCAAGCCTGACCATTGTCTCAGGAGACGAACCCACCAGGACAATATTGTCAATGTGCATGAAAAAAAGATATGGAGAAGGATTAACATATCTCTGCACCCTGTAAAGTGATAACAGGTCTCCGGGACAATCACAGGTAAAAGGCTGGGATATCACGGCCTGAATCACGTCTCCGGCTAGTATATACTCTTTAACTTTTTTTACAAATGACCGATATGTTTCCTCTTCAAATACAGGTTTTAAATTGTAATCCCCCTTTTTTGCAGCCTTTTCTTCCTCCGGCACAGGCTGCCGCAAGATATCAAAGGTGGAATAAATCCGTGCCATGGCAGATTCAAATTCCAGATCAAGGTTATTTTTATCGTCCAAAAAAGTAATCACAACACCCATAAGGGTATTTCGAATATTATCGAAAATAAGAATCTCATCAGGTATTATAAATTGGGCTATGGGCTTATCTTCCGACAAAAGATTTGGTATCTTCTCAAAAAAAGATACTGTTTCATAATTCATGTAACCCACCAGCCCCCCCCAGAATCTGGGAAGCTCCGGCATGGAGGCCGGGTTAAAATGACTCATAAAATCTTTTAAAATGTTGAAAGGATCGCCCAAATGAGGTATTTTTTTCACTGAGCCTTTTTTTTCTATTAATACAAACTCCGAATAAACAGAAATAAAACACCTTGCAGAGGCCCCTATAAAACTATATCTTCCCCATCTTTCCCCCCCTTCAACACTTTCAAAAAGGAAAAGAGGACTTTTATGTTTATATATTTTTTGTAATAAAGAAACAGGTGTCTGGGTATCTGCTAAAATTTCAACACAAACCGGAACCACATTATGCTCTTGAGCAAGCTCTTTAAACCGCCTGCTGTCAGGGAATTGTCTTAAAAACATTATACCTCTTCATGGGGCCCAAATCTATAGATTTTATGGGAGATCTTAAAGGATAGAGATTTTCATGTTAAAATAATGATAAAACTTTTATAAATTTCAAGAATCTGATAATTTTATCAAAACAGGTACTATTGTCAATCATTCTTGAATTATTCTATGGATTTCCAGATAAAATTATAACTTTTTCGTAACTATTTTGCGTCGCTGATTTAAGATACGCAAAATAGCTACACTTTTTCATGGGAAAAGATTTGAAGATTCTAAAACTTACATTTGATGAATTCAAAAATAGACTGTATGAAAAATACGGCAAAGGCAAATATCATGCTGCAGCGGCTTACAGAGAAATATTTTTAAATGGAAAAACGAATTTTGAAAATATTAATGAATTTTCAAATTCACCTTATTTAGCACAGAAACTGAAAAAAAACATAGAATTAAATCTTTGGCCCATTTCTGACCAGATAACAGAGCACGGGGTAACAAAAATAATTACTAAACTGGAAAACAATCTTCAGATTGAATCTGTAGTTATTCCCATGTTTAATCATAAAACCCTATGCGTATCCTCCCAGGTGGGATGCAAAATGGGATGCTCCTTTTGCGAAACCGCAAAACTCGGTTTTATACGAAATCTATCCACAGAAGAGATTGTCGGGCAGGTCTACACTGCTAAAACAATAATGGGGCATGACATAAGGAATATCGTTTTCATGGGAATGGGGGAACCTTTTGATAATTTTGATAATGTTATCCAGGCCATAAAGGTTATAGAAGATCAAAGGGGGCTCAATATTGCAAAAAGCCGTATAACCATCTCAACGGCAGGAAAGGTTGATGGAATATTAAAACTTGCAAAATTAAACTGGAAACGTATCAATATTGCTGTATCATTAAATGCCTCGAATGAGGTGATCAGGTCAAGGCTAATGCCGATCAATAGAAAAACATCAATGCAAAATCTGCGCAGAGCATTAATGGCATACCCTTTAAGCAAAAAAAATGTTTTTTTCATTGAATATGTTTTAATAAAAGGAGTTAACGATTCCCCTGAACATGCAAAAGAGCTGGCTCAATTTTTAAAACCCCTTAGAACCAGGGTAAATCTTATTTCATACAACCCAGGGTCCGATTCTGCTTTTGAAGCTCCAGATGCCCAGGGGCTGGAAAACTTTCGCTGCCGGCTGGTGGCAAGCAATCTCTTTGTCCGTGTGCGATCTGCTAAAGGCCAAAATCTTATGGCAGCATGTGGTCAGCTGGGCAATTCAACCCTGGATCAAAAAATATCCCTCCATGCCGGATGCTGTTAATCTGTAAGGGCACCCATGGGTAACTTCACGATAAATTTGAATATTTTTCATAAAATATTTTTTACGATCATTAACTATGCTCAACAACTACAAACTTTTAATAGAATACGACGGCACCTCCTACCATGGCTGGCAGCGTCAAAAAAAAGATCGGACAATTCAAGGAGAAATTGAAAGGGCGATCATGACCATGACCGGTGAAAAAATTACCATTTCAGGTTCAGGGAGAACAGATGCCGGAGTTCATGCTCTGGGCCAGGTGGCAAATTTCTCATGCAAAGCCAAAATTCCCCAGGATGCATTCCAAAGGGGAATTAACAGCCTCATTAATGAGGATATTGTAATAAAAGAATGTACAGGAACCGATGAAAAATTTCATGCAAGGTTTGATGCAAAAAGTAAAGCCTACAGGTATTGGATATTGAATCGGCCCCTCCCTTCAGCCATATTCAGCAGATATTCCTGGTTTATACGAAAAAAACTCGATATTAACGCCATGTCTTATGCCGCTGAGCATTTATCAGGAACCCATGATTTTAAAGCCTTTGAAGGATCGGGAAGCCCAAGACCGACCAGTACAAGAACAATTTCAAATATCCATTTTAAAAAAAATAAAGATGGTTTTCTGACTTTTAATATTGAAGCAAACGCTTTTTTAAAATACATGGTGCGTAATATTGTGGGGACCCTTGTAGATGTAGGACGGGAAAGGATAACACCAGACGATTTTAAAACAATACTTTTATCAAAGAACCGCTCCATGGCCGGAATCACCGCACCTGCAAAGGGATTATTTTTAATGAAAGTGGCCTATTAAATCCTTATGCAAATAAGAATTCTCCGACCTGAACTTTCAGGTAAAAGCCTGTAAAAATAGTAACTATTCAGTGTCACTGATTTAAGAGACGCAACAGGTATGTGTCTGATTAAAACAATCAGTAAATTTTCAATAAATTACAAAAAAAATGCCGAGACATAATTAATGCAAGATCTCAAAGAAGAACTGTCTGATACCATCAGAACCATTTTGTTTGACAATCCAGATTTTATTGCCACGTATATGGCTGTTTCAAATCTGCAATATATAATAAAGACATCTCCTGAAGTTATTACTTTTGAAGCCATAGAAGTTTTAAAAAGTATCCTGGAAAGCTCAAAACACTCTTCTGAAAAACAAATTTTCTTTTTATATAAAAAAGCCGCGGACGCCATTTGCTCCATACTGGTTAAAACAGACAACCCGGAACTGGCTGAAAATTCATTTGAAGCACTCAAACAAATTATCAAAACTTCAGCATGTAAACGCCACAAAGCAGCAGCAGAAGCCCTGGGCTCTATAAAGCTAAACATAACCAGCCAGATAGATTGCTCCATAACAGACAGTGATGAATTTTCTGATGCACCTCTCCTTGGGATAGAAAATCTCTACAAAAAAACATTCCATGAAACCGAAAAGGATATAAAATGGATCGGGAGAAGCCTGATAAAATCCATTGAAAAGGACTCCCTCCTTGTTGTCAAACTTCTGCGCACAGAGGATTCACCCTTATCCCTTATCAAAGAGGCTGTCTGGATGAAAAACCTCCATGAGACCGCCGGAAAATTTACCATTAGATTCGAAATTCCCGAACCAATAAATATAGGCAAAAACTATCTGTTTAGATTAAAAAAATTGCCCCCGGGCATCCCTGAAGAACTCGCAATCCATCCGCAACATTATGCAATAGCATTTAAAGTCCATGGGGATTATTTTATTTATCCAAATCATCACGATGAAAAAAATCCCATTTCAGAACAAGCATTTGAAGAAATCCTGCTACGAAATACCTGGCTCCTCGGAAAACTTGCAGCTCTGGGCATAATTCATACAGCTCCCATCCCTCTGTTTCACAACCGTGTACAGCAAAACAGGAGGCGAGACCTTGGAATTTATCAATGGCAAAGAGGAGGACGTCTGGACCGCTGGCTTCACTCCTGCCGATATCCAAATATAGGCTTAACAGGATTAAGAGATTTTGAGCACTTTGCTCCCCTTGAAAAATCTCCCAGAAAACTTTATCAGCATATCGGCAATCACATATTAAGCCTTATTTTAATTACAGGAAGCTACTTTCGAAATAAGGACTTTAAAAGATCAGGTTTTACTAATACAGGAGAACCGGTGGATACCAGAGATCTTTTTAACGAACCCTTGCTGAAAAAGCTTCTTGAAAAAATATTTCTCATGTATTATCAATCTTTTACAGGAAACAATTTCCAGGGTGACGTCCCCTTTGACATACCAGCCCTCACAAACCGGATAATCGAGGAGATGGGGGTGGATTCATACATGGAGGAATTTTTAAGATCCACCGATCAAAAAGAGATGACGGATAATGAATTCAACAACTACCTGACCCATACAGGACATTCGCCAAAAGAGATATCCCAAATCAAAAAAGGTGTAAGGGATATAACCGTCTACACAGGTCCCCATCTCGGCAGCTTCAATAATAAAATTTCCATTCCAGAACTTATTGAATATACTGCAACTGTTTCTGCCTTTTGCATTGCCGGCAAATATATAAATAATGAGAGAATGTAACTATTTTTACCCAGGCAATAAAGCCTGGGTAATTTGCTATTGGAGGGTATATGGATTTTTTTTTAAAAAAAAATAAAAAAACACCCAATGAAACAGGATTGCCGGACAACCCTGTAAACATGGAGACGCAGGAATCCTTTTTCACAGCGATTCGGGCGTTATTATACTGTCTAAAAGAATTTTCCCTGGACAGTGAAGAGTTAAAGACCAAAGAATATCGTAAATCAATGGAAAATTTATCTGAAAAATTTGTGGCTAAAAATAGAACAAAAAAAATTCTTTCAGCTTTTGATAAAGACAAAAAAAAGATCCTTTTATTCATAAACAAGCAGAAAAATTATATTTATGACAGAGAAAAAGAATTCAGGGATATCATAGAGCTGCTGAACAAAGCCATGCTATCCTTAAATAGTGAAAATCAAAATTTTAATCAGAAAATTTTTCAAAGAAGTGAAAAAATTGAAAAAATAACCCTGCTTGACGATATCAAGGAGATAAAAAACGCCTTAAAGCAAGAGGTTAACCATATTAAAACAGCAATAACAGAAAAGCAGAAGCATGATGCAGATCACCTGAACATACTTTCAGGCCAGGTCAACTCCCTTAAAACTGAATTAAAAAAAGCAAAAACAGCTGCCGTGATTGATGGTTTGACAGGCCTTCATAACCGAAAGGCTTTTGATGATTTTATAACAGATCTTGTGGCGCAAAGTTCTGTTATTGACTCCGGATTTTCCATCCTCATGGCGGATATTGATGACTTTAAACAGGTCAATGATCTTTACGGCCATCAAGCAGGAGACGAGGCACTGACCACAGTTGCTCAACGCTGTGAAAAATTAACCAGAGACAACGATTTCTCGGCAAGATATGGCGGAGAGGAGTTTGTGATTATTCTCATGGGGGCATCATTAAAAAACGCTGTTAAAAAAGCTAATCAAATATGTAACAATATTAGCTCTACAGATCATTTAATAAAAACACTTCAAGACAATAAAAGGTTAAAACTTACAATCAGCATAGGGATTGCAACTTTCAATAAAAAAGATACAGCTGAAACTCTCATTGGCAGGGCAGACAAGGCTCTTTATGCTGCCAAAGCACTTGGCAAAAACCGAGCTGTTTCCGAAGACTATATAGAATAGGCCGCAGCTTCCAATACTTTTCCGCTAATACTGTGAAAATGAATCAGTAGCGCCTGGCTATGATCTCCCCGTATTTTTCTTGCAACGCCCTAACCAGACACTACTGATTTGCAACAGATTCTTTCTTTGCGACCTCTTCTGCGTAAGTTTTTCAAGATTTTAATCATTAATCAGATTATACCTGTTGCTATGCATATCAGCTTTTTCTCAACACCATTTTTTCTCCCCCACACAAAACAAGACAAAATATCATAAAAAAAGTAGAAAATGTCTTATATTCCACACCTTCAAAAAACTATATTTTTTATAAGCCATACGTTTTCCAATAAATACCGATAGTTGATTCTTAGCAATGCAAGACGGCATTATTTTTGCAGCATATATTTTTTGTGGCATATTTCACTTAATTATTATAATTTATCATTATTTTGTCATAACTTAATATTCTTTATTTGCTACTGCACCACCATAAAGAGATCATTTGCAGCGCAAATGTTTTCTGCAAGAACAGTCTTGCAAATGGTTTTATAGATTAAATCAATAGTTTGTTGGTTAATATGTAATAATATAGGAAATTTGTTTTATAGTGATGTACTTTTCCAGCACACTTCCTCTGTAATTTCTCTACATTTTCCCTTTTGTTGAACGATTTTCAAGGCATTGTTTTGAATAATTATTTTTATTTAACATTAAGTTAATTCTAAAAAGGAGATAACTAATAATGGCAACAACCACAAAAGATCAAGAAATTCAAGATTTATTGGACAAAAGACAATATTGGTGGTGGGCAGAAAAAGCCCGTTCAAGCAGAATCGATTATTTAAGAAAAGCCGTATGGTCAAAAGCCTCAAAAGGTGCTTCCTACCTGCCTGGCACAAAAGTATGTGAATATGGCCCCAAAATTTACGGAGAGGTTTTTGACAGGCCCGAAGCAAAATTTGAGCCATATATGATGACATGGGCAAAAGCACTGGAAAGGGTCAATGACGAAATACCAATTTTTATTGTGGACAAATCAAAAATAATTGGTAATTGTTCTTCTGCTCCCCATAAAATTTTCTGGACCCCCAATGGATCCTTCTCATTTAACGAAGATTTTTTTAATGATAAAGATGAGCTGATTGATCTTGACCAGCGTGATGATGTTCAAAAAGCTCTGGAAATTATGAAGCCTTTCACGCAACAGGCTATGACTGAAAGGCTTTTAAGCAAACGACAGATGATTATGTGCAGAACAGCCCAAACATATACTGGAGGCCCCCATCTTGAAACAACTGCATATTGCACATCCCACTTTACCTATTACAAAAAAGGTTATAATGCAATTCTTGAAGAGGTTGACGGCCATTTAAAAGAGGCTGATGAGGTCCTTTACAAAGTTGGGGCAAGACCTGATTTTGATAAAGAATATCACTATCTTCAGAGAATCGATAATTGGAAGGCAATGAAGATCACCCTTGAATCTGAAATTCGCCATGCCAAAAGATTAAGCAGACTTGCAAAAATCATAGCTGAAAATTTTGAATCCGACCCCAATAGAAAGCAGGAACTTCTTGATATTGCCGGGTATTGCGCCCATGTACCTGCAAACCCCCCAAGGACTTTCCCAGAGGCCCTGCAGTTTGAACACATTCAGACAATGTGCCGAAAACGAGAAAAATCAGATGCTTCATGGCCCACACACAATGACTGGTGGTTCTGGGAATGGTACGAACAAGACGTAATTAAAGATAAAACCCTTACAAGGGATGAGGCTTTGGAATATATCTGTGAATATCTGATCAGAGCCTTTGAATACGGCAGCTGCAGAAATCGTCAGAACCGGGAACTTTCAACAGGGGATGTTGCTGCATACGTCTGGACCCTTGGAGGAATGGCCCCCGACGGCACCATGAAATATAATGACCTTACTAATATCTTCCTAGAGGCAGCACGCCTTGTAAGATGCACTTCTCCGACCTTTGCATTGAGATATAACAAGGATATGCCGGCTGATGTTTTAAAAAATGCCTTTGAGTGCATACGTCATGGCCTGGGATATCCCAATATGCGTAATGATCAGGTTCTCATTAAATCGAATATATTCTGGAGCGGAACCCCGGAAGAAGAAGCCAGAACATGGACTGCCCAGGCATGTATTGTTCCATGTCCTGAAACAAAAGACGGCTGTATGCCTGCACGCTATTCCTCAAGCGCAACCATGGGTTCTAAATGTGTTGAACTTGCCATTTGGAATGGGTTCAACCCTGTATTTAACATGCAGATAGGCCCTAAAACCGGCGATATAACAAAAATGACCTATGAGCAGTTTGTCGATGCTGTAATAGAACAGTATAAAGTCATATTCTGGGAGGCCTGCAAAATACGGAACCTGGCACGCTATGTGGAAGAAAAAATGGGAAGACCCCACCTCAGTGCCACATATGAACGATGTGTTGAAAAAGGGATTAACTGCTTTGAGCGTCGTGAATATGGAAACAACTGGGTCACAAATTTCATCTGGATGGACGGAATGGATTCCATTGTTGCGGTCAAAAAGCTGGTATTTGATGACAAAAAATATACCATGGAGCAACTCCTTGAAATGCTTAAGGCAAACTGGGAGGGTTATGAGAAAGAACGTATGGATTTTGTCAAAACTCCTAAATGGGGTAATGATGACCCATATGCAGATGATATTATTGTAAATGTCCATGAGAGAGTTCGTGATGACATATGTCTCCCTGCTCAATCCTGGGGTACAAGAGCAAAAGGGATACCCATGGTTCCCCAGAACATAGCCGCTTATACTGTGGGAGGCGCATTATTAGGAGCACTTCCCAACGGAAGACGCCTGGGAGATACCTGTTATGACGGTGGATGTTCACCCGGAGCAGGGCTTGATAAAAAAGGACCCACTGCAGTATTAAATACAGTGGGGAAATTAACCCATGAAAACATGTTCCGGGCGAATCTTTTGAATCAGCGGCTCTCACCTGTACAGATGACCGGAGATAAGGGCTTTGATATCTGGAAGGCCTATATTGAATCATGGTGTGATCTGGGGATTAATCATGTTCAATTTAACATAGTCGATAATGAGACTCTTCTTGCAGCACAAAAAGAACCTGAAGAATACCATGAGCTCCAGGTACGTGTGGCCGGATACAGTGCACATTTTACCAGCCTTAACAAAAAGACCCAGGATACGATTATGGCCAGAACCATTCAGGAGATCTAAATCTCTTAATTTTTTTTAAATAGTATCAATATTTATTCTTTTAAAGCTCCGCTATACGCAGTCAATGGCGGAGCTTTAAACTATTGCCCAATCAGCAAATTGCTAATCATTCACAAATATAGCAAGCCTACCATTGGGGGCTATCCGCCAACCAGCAGCAAAAATATTCACAGCAAGCTCTAATATGAAACAAATCTTCCTATATCCACCGCCACACAGTAGTGCCCGTCACACAAATAATTTCACTCCTTTATCGGTCGTCGGCGTATTATAATACGCCTTCCTCGTTCCTTCATACTGATCATTTTTAACAAGACAAAATGTCATAAAAAAAGTAAGAATTGTCTGCTCCCATAACCCCTCAGAAACCCTATTCTTTCCAAAGTCTGGATATATTCTATAAATTCAACAAGTTGTTTTCGTGCAATGCAAACCGGCATTGTTTTTGCTATTTATCTTTTAACGTACGCAGAAAAAATTATTATAGTCGGATGTTATTTTGTCTGTCCATATGTAACAACATAATAATTTTACTTTCTGATAATATAATTTCCCAACATCTTACATTAGTGAGCTTTTTTTCACCTTTTATTAAACGATTCTCAAGACATTATTTTGGATAATTATTTTTATTTAACATTAAGTTAATTCTTAAAAGGAGATAACTAAAAATGGCAACAACTACAAAAGACCAGGAGATTCAGGAGTTATTAGACAAAAGGCAGTATTGGTGGTGGGCAGAAAAAGCCCGCTCAAACAGGATCGATTATTTAAGAAAAGCCGTATGGTCAAAAGCTTCAAAAGGTGCATCTTACCTGCCTGGAACAAAGGCCTGTGAATATGGCCCTAAAATTTACGGAGAGGTTTTCAGTCGACCCGAAGCAAATTATGAACCATATATGATTACATGGTCAAAGGCATTGGCAAAGGTTAATGACGAAATACCTATTTTTATCGTGGACCAGGCCAGAATAATTGGTAATTGTGCTTCTGCTCCCCATAAAATTTTCTGGGTACCCAATGGGTCATTCTCCTTTAATGAAGATTTTTTTAATGATAAAGACGAGTTGATTGATCTTGATGAGCGCGATGCAGTGGAAAAAGCCCTGGAAATCATGAAACCTTTTACACAGCAGGCTCTCACTGAAAGAATTTTAAGTAAGCGTCAAATGATTATGTGCAGAACATCCCAGACATTTACAGGCGGTCCCCACCTTGAGACTACTGCATACTGCACATCCCACTTTGGGTATTACAAAAAAGGTTACAATGAAATCCTTAAAGAGATTGACGGCCATTTAAAAGAGGCGGATGAGATCCTTTACAAAGTTGGCGCAAGACCCGATTTTGATAAAGAATACCATTACCTTCAAAGAATCGATAACTGGAAGGCGATGAAGATCACCCTTGAGTCTGAAATTCGCCATGCCGAACGATTAAGCAGACTTGCAAAAATAATAGCAGAAAATTTCGAAACTGACCCCATCAGAAAACAGGAGCTCCTTGAAATTTCCGGGTATTGCGCCCATGTCCCTGCAAACCCGCCGAGAACTTTTCCAGAGGCTTTACAGTTTGAACATATCCAGACCATGTGCCGAAAAAGAGAAAAATCGGATGCTTCATGGCCAACCCATAATGACTGGTGGTTCTGGCAATGGTACGAACAAGACGTAATTAAAGATAAAACCATGACAAGAGATGAGGCTTTAGAATTAATCTGTGAATACCTGATCAGGGCTTTTGAATATGGGAG
>Ga0190313_1000331_pt1 | contig 28748 bp, 31 predicted proteins | sample 4870071011_MG_FD_169989 | JGI IMG/M metagenome (GOLD analysis project Ga0190313, IMG submission 169989) | Hydrothermal vent sediment bacterial communities from Southern Trench, Guaymas Basin, Mexico - 4870-07-10-11_MG | ecosystem: Environmental > Aquatic > Marine > Hydrothermal vents > Sediment ... | reverse complement strand
GAGCCTTGAAGATGTGGGGAGTTTCCGTTCCCCCCGAAAGCCCTCCGATGAAGACGGGAGGAGGGAAGCCTACCCGCTATGAAATTAACACACTACACGCTCTTAACGGGTAGGCAGAACGGATACTCGGTGCTTTCTTGGGATATACAGTTTATACCAAGCTAAAGAGCATAAATGAAATTGTAGCAATTGGAATAACATCATGGCTCTCAGTGTTTCTGGCATCAGTTCTGGCAGCAATCGAAATTGGAATAAGCAAAAGCTTACCCTTTGGAAAGGTTTTAACGCTCATGGCAGGCTACCATGCAATAATTGGAATAGGTGAAGCCATATTGACCATAATAATCGTCCAGGCAGTTAGAGCTAAGCTCCCTGAGATAGGGGGGTGTTCCTGTATGAAAACAATAGTCAAGGGATTAATTATCATTATCATCTTGCTTGCAATAGCTTTACCATTTGCCTCAAATAACCCCGACGGATTGGAAGCAACTATGGAAAAAGTTGGACTCGAAGAACAGACAGTTTATGAAGCACCATTCGATTATGGAGAAACATGGGGACAAAGTATAGCTATGGGGCTGATTGGGATAATTTTAGTCTTCGGAGTAAGCTATGGGCTTGCTAAATTGATAAAGGGGGCTTAAACTTGTATCTGCCCTTTCTTTTAATTTATGCTCTCGCAGTTGTTACAAGAAAAAGTTTGAGTGAGCTCACGTATTTTGGGGTAGTTCTTGTTGGACTGATTATCTTTTTAAGACCAAAAAAGAGCATTTTTAAACATTTGGGATTTTTACTTGGATTTGAAGGCCTATTGTTCATTCTCGCACTTTTTAATCCTGGTGAGCCCTTAGTAAGCACACCAATTGGGGCCATAACAAAAGAAGGAATTTATTCATTTTTCTTGCTTTTAGGAAGGGCTTTCTTGTCTTCTTCAGCTGTTGTTGTGACATCTAACTCTTTAGGCTTCTCAAGGCTTTTGGCTGAAATGGAAGAGCTCAGATTTCCAAGGATACTGATTTTAACGCTTGCATTCACTTACCGGTATCTTGACTTGTTCAAAGATGAAGCACTGAGAATGAAACGAGCCTTAGATTCAAGAGCTTTCGGCATAGGGAAAAGGGAATATTATCAAAAGCTCGGTGCATTACTCAGCGAGATTTTTGTGAGAGCTTACCTCAGAAATGACAAGATTTACAAAGCAATGCTTTCAAGATGCTTTGGCGAATTTCCAAAATTCGAAAGACATAAAAGCATCATGCCATTAATCTTCAGCGTAATTGCGCTGATAGGTGTGCTGATATGATAGAAATAAGGCATCTACATTTTTCCTATGGTGAAAGGGAAATACTTAGGGACATAAATTTAGAAATCGAGAAAGGGGAGGTTTTTGGGTTATTAGGCCCTAATGGAGCTGGAAAATCAACCCTCATTCTGCATTTGAATGGCATACTAAAGCCCAAAAAGGGAGAAGTTCTGGTTGATGGATTAAATCCAGTTAGAAATCCACGGGAAGTTAGGAGAAAAGTAGGGATAGTCTTTCAAGATCCAAATGACCAACTTTTCTCACCAACAGTTTTTGAAGACGTCGCCTTTGGCCCATATAACTTGGGATTGAGAGGTAAGGAACTCGAAGAGAAAGTTTATGAAGTGTTGAAAGTTGTCGGAATGGAAGGATATGCCGACAGAGAGATAAAGCATCTAAGCTTTGGGGAGAAGAAGAGAATTGCAATAGCCACTGTTTTGGCTATGGATCCAGAAATCCTGGTCTTCGATGAACCTTTTGCAAACCTCGATTTTAGAGGAAAAGAACAAGTCAGGGGATTAATTGAGCAATTTAGAGGGGAAAAGACAATAATCTTAGCTTCTCATGAAGCCGAGTATTTAACGCTCTGCGATAGAATTGCATTAATTGATAGAGGAGAAATAATTAAGGTCGGCACTCCAGAGGAAATTTTGGGAAGTGTTGAACTCTTAAAAGCCCATAACTTAGAGGTTCCTCCTCTCATTGAGCTGTTTCTCAGCTTAAACTTAGGTGTTCCAAAGAGCCTCGAAGATGCTAAGGAAAAGATAGCTAACTTTTTAAGTCTTTCAACTCAAAAGCTCAAAGGGAGGCATTAAAAATGAAAGTTGAAGGATTTGTTGCAAGCTTAAGGAATGCTGAAACAATTGAAAAACTCTTTGAGATTCTCGAAAAGAAAGGAGCACCAGTAATAGAGCTTGATGGAGAGAAATTCCTCCTCGTGGTGGAAGGGGATTTTGAAGGAACTAAGTTCTGGACAGAGATTAACGGCAAAAAGGCAAACATGGCCCTTGGAGATGCTATGTTAAATTCGGCAAGCTTTCCATTCAAGTGTAAAAAGCCCTATACAGGCGGAAACGCAATATTTGTTAAGATGAGTGACATTGAGAGTGAAGAGTTTTTAGTTGCCTACAAAAGCGAAGGTCTCGGCTTGTACTTCAAAGTCAAAGAAGGTAAAGCTGATAAGATAAGCCCCGCCGATTATGAGAGATTAATCCCAGAAATGCCAGAGTTCAAGGTTAAAAGCTTCAGCGAAGAGCAGATGGATATGATGGGTGCTTTCTTCGGTTGATGTATGAAAGGGGGAGAAGAATCTCCCCCACAAACAAACTTTCCTTGCAACATCTTCATGAAGCATGTTTGTTTGTCTTTTCGCTCCACAAAACTATTTGTTCTATTGCTATCCCCATGACAATTACAAAAACTACAGTTAAAACAAGTCTCGTTATCATGAACTTCAGTCCAAGAAATTGGAGCTCCACCAGCTCTTGAGGAATCTTGATGCATGCCCATGCTGAAAGAAAGGCAATAATGTTGGAGATACGGGCGCCTTTTTTAAGTAAAGTCGCGGCTATGGGAAAAGCCACATAAAGAGGACCTGTAGGAAATGCTCCCATAAGTATAGCAAGGAATATGCCCTTTATTCCAGAACTTCTTCCCAAATACTTCACGATGACATCATTTGGGACAAACACCGCAAAAAGTCCCATCAATATCATCACGGCGGGCAGTATCAGAATCATCTCCATAAAGAACCCTCTTGAAGATGAAATTACGGGTTCTTTCTTTTCGGGAAACATTAATAGCAAAACCATTGCAATCGCTAATGTAATCCCTAAAAAGAGCATATCTTTTACGAGTCCCTTTTTCTGTTTCTCTTTCGACATCTTTTTCATAGTATCCCCCCATAATGAGTCCAATGATAATTGCAATGATAAAGCTCAGTCCATTTCTAAGCAACGCCAGCTTTTTCCCAATGTTCTTATTTCAAGAGGCAAAGTGACCATTCCAATCATTGTCAGTGTAGTTATAAAGACTGCAACTGAGGTAATCGAAGCTCCTTTTTCAAGGAGAGATGCCGCCAACGGGAAAGATATCAACGAAGGGATATGCAGTACTGCTCCCAAAAGTGCAACGGTAAGCACTCCTCTAAACCCTGCATTTTCACCAACAATCTTGGAAATTTGACTTTCTGGCACGAAACCAGAAAGTAGGCCTATAATGATTATTATGGCAAGAACAGTGGGAAATATTCTAAAGAATGAAATCACTGCCATCTTTAGTGCTTGTTTTGTTTTTGTCCTATCTTTTATTAAAGCAAAAACCAGACATACACCAGCTAAAGTATTTATAAACAGAGTAGTCACATTCATTGAATTCTCCTCCCACAATATATGAAAAAAGATTCAATAAAAGTTTTTGGTAGAATAAAATGGAAAATCAGTCCTTCAAAGCCTCATCCAAAAGACTCAGTCCCAAATCAAGGTATTCTTTAGCCTTCTCTTCACTTCTTGCCTCTGCAAAAATCCTTATTATTGGCTCTGTTCCGCTTGCTCTAACTAACACCCAGCCATCGTCAAAGAGAATCTTTGTTCCATCGGTTGTGTCGATTCTAAAGCCTTTCTGCTCTGCAATTTTGGCAACTTTTCCAACTATTGCATGCCTATCGCCCTCAATGTGTCTCTTTGTCTTCACCTGATAGAACTTAGGAAGCTCGTTAATAAGCTCGCTGAACTTCTTTCCGCTCTTTGCAAATATCTCGACTATCTTTGCCACGGTCATTGCTCCATCTCTTCCCAAGACATGATCTGGGAAGATAACTCCACCGTTCTCCTCTCCTCCAACCAAACCGTTGTGCTCAAGTAAAGCCCTTGAAACTACTAAATCCCCAACCTTCGTCTTGAGAACTTTTCCTCCATACTGCTTTGCAAGCTCATCAATTATGTGTGAGGTTGCTATTGTTGTAACAACCAAGCCTCCACCGTGCTCTTGAAGCATTGCCTTAACAACGAGGGCAAACGTTTTGTCTCCCTGAATGAAGTTTCCATTTTCATCAATGAACACTGAACGGTCTGCATCTCCATCTTGAGCCACACCAAAATCTGCTCCCAATGCTTTGACAATCTTCATGAACCCCTGCAGATTCTCTTCATTTGGCTCTGGATTTCTTGCTGGGAAGTGCCCATCTGGATGAGCATTCACACTGACAACCTTACAGCCAAGCTCCCTAAGTAGGTAGGGCAACACCAACGAGCCTGCACCGTTTGAAGTATCCACCACTATAAAGGGCTTTCTCTTCTTTATTGCTTTAACATCAACCTTAGACTTTATTGCATCGATGTATGGTCTTATTATATCCTTCTTTTCTAAGCGGCCAATTTCGTACCACTTTGCTCTGTCAAACTCTTCCTTGAAGAATAACTCCTCCACGATTGCTTCCCTCTCCTTCTTTAAGCCCAATCCATTTGGCTCTAAAAGCTTAATCCCGTTGTATTCCGGAGGATTGTGGGATGCGGTAATCACTGCCCCCCCATCAACCCCAAAGTATCTGCATGCGAATTGAATTGCAGGGGTTGGAGCAATATCCACATCAATAACATTTATCCCAACACTCAAAAGTCCGGAGATTAGAGCGTTTTTTAGCATTTCACCACTAACTCTTGTGTCCCTTCCGACAACAACCCAAAGCTCTTTGTCTGGCTGTTCTCTTTTTAGTAGAGTACCAAATGCCATTCCTATTTTAAGAGCAAATTCTGGAGTTATCTTCTCATTTGCAATTCCCCTGACTCCAAATGTTCCAAACAGCTTTCCCATTTCCATCACCTCACATTAGTGCATTAACTAAGCCCAAGATTATGCTTATAAACAGGTAAACACCATATATAAAGATTCCAGCTTGAACCAAGGAAAGGATCACCTTTAATACCTTTAAATCTTCTGGAATAACTGGAGCTGGAATTCCAAGGATTAACGAACCAAACAATAGGAAAACAACTAATCTAACTGTGCTTAAATCTATCGGAAGCTTTAACTCAGGATAAACAACTTCAACATTAATATTTTGAACAGGAATAACAACTTTTGCATTTCCAAGAGCCTTCATCGTAAAGTATGCGATTATTAAAACAATGAACAATGTCCCTAAAAGATTAATTGAAAAAGATGAAATAAGCTTGCTAAGACTTTCCCATTTGTCTTTTTCCATCTCAATCCCTTCCAAAGTCATCTTGGAATCTTACTATATCGTCCTCACCGAGATACTCACCTATCTGGGTTTCTATAACTTCAAGCACAACTTTTCCAGGGTTCTCTAATCTATGCTTAACCCCTGCAGGAATAAAAATGCTTTCACCGGGCCTCAATAGGATTTCTTCCTCCCCCACAATAGCCTTTGCAGTTCCCCTTACAACGACCCAATGCTCTGAACGGTGATAGTGCATCTGGAGTGATAGTCTCTTTCCTGGCAATACTGTAAGACGCTTTATTTTGTAACGATCTCCCTCTTCAAGGACAGTATATGAACCCCACGGCCTGTATGCTGTTCTATGTACTATTACCCTTTCATCTCCCCGCTTTTTAAGCCTTTCATAAATGTACTTGACTTTCTGACTTTCCCCTCTTGATGCCACTAAAAGGGCATCCCCGGTGTCAATTATGAGCAAGTTTTCAACGCCAACAGTGGCTGTTAACCTCTCGGTTATGATAAGATTGTTCTTTGAGTCCACCTGAAGATAATCCGCTTTCATTCCTTTAATTTTGACTGCATTTCCATTTCCATCCTTTTTAAGCGCTTCATAAATTGCGTCAAAGCTTCCCAGGTCATTCCAATATACGTTCAATGGCACAACTGCAGCTTTGTCAGTCTTCTCCATGATCCCGTAATCAACTGAGATATCTGGAACTAATTCATAAGCTTCCTCGATGCTTTTGGCTTCTTCAAATGCATTGTAGATTTCTGGAGTTAGTCTCTTGACTTCTTCAATGAAGAGTTCTGTGTCAAACATGAACATTCCACTGTTCCAATAGTAACCTTCCTCAACATATTTTTTTGCAGTCTCTAAGTCCGGTTTTTCTTTGAATTCAGCGACTTTATAACCGCCTTCCAACTTTTCTCCAGGCTTTATATATCCATAACCAGTATGAGGCCTTGTAGGTTTGATTCCAAATGTTACAAAGTAGTTCTCAGCAAGTTTTTCTGCTGTCTTAAAAGCTTTGATGTATTTTTCATTTACATCAATCAGGTGATCCGATGGTAGAACAGCAACTTTTGACTTCCCAAAATTCTCATGAATTATTTTCAGTCCCCAGTAAATCGCTGGAAGGGTGTTCTTTCCCACTGGTTCAAGAAGGACGTTCTCTTTTGGAATTTCAATACCCATATCCCTAAGCTCATCAAAAACTCTAAAGTGGTACTCCTTATTGGTTACTATGAAGATTTCCCTTGGTTTTGAGAAGAGCAGAGCTCTTTCTACAGTCTTCTGGAACAGTGAAGTGTCATCAAATATTCTTATGAACTGCTTTGGCATCAATTCTCTGCTTAAAGGCCATAGACGAGTTCCTTTTCCTCCAGCTAATATCAGCGTCTTCATTTTATCACCTCCAGCACTTCTTCTATTGAATTTATATTCACAGCATTTGGATGCTTTAGATTTCCTATTATGAACGCTTTTCCAACAACTTTAAATAGAGGAAAATCATTCAGCCCATCCCCAACGGCATATGTCTCAATATCTCCAAAGAACTTAGAATATAGGAGGAGCAAGATACGTGCAGCTTTTCCTTTGTTTGTGTTTCCATGAACATTATAAAATCTGCTTCCTTTTGAAATCTTAAGTCCCTTTGATTTCACTGCTTCGATGAACCCTTCATCTTTCCAGCGAAAGATTGTTTCCGAATATTCCCTCATCATTGCAAGCTCTGCTAACTGTCTTGGAAGCCCCGTAAACTCCATGACCTCCTCAATGCTTGAGTTCCCATAATATTTCAGGCCAAACTTTTTACTAAGTTCATCAAGGATGTTTTTAATGAGTTCATACCTTTCACCAAGCTCTATAACAAAGTAACCCCCCACCTCTTTTGTAAAATTGAAACTAAATGGGAAATATTTCTTCGGAATATATATTGCACTTCCGGTTTCCACTATGAACGGGTCTTCAACATTTAAGGCTCTCCTGTAATACTCTTGCTCTGCCCTTGTTTTTGATGAATTAAAGACTATTCTAAACCCCCTTCTTTTTAGCTCATCAACTATAGCTCTGGCGGGTTCTGGAGAGTAATCCTCTCCAATCAATGTCTTGTCAAGGTCAAGGAATATCACCCTCATAAAACCACCTACAGTCTGCCATAGATTTGGTCAGTCTTTCTGTCAGATTATTATCTCAATACTCCTATTTATCACCCCAATGGTTAGAATAACCACGATCTTCAACCACTACAACGCTCTAAATCCCATGAGGTATTTAGTTAAGATCAGTATATAAAATTTACCAAGACACTTTGACAAAGCCAAAATAAAAAGAGACAAAAACAAAGCCGCTAAATATAAACCACCATGCCGTCATAGGCAACCATAACTCTGTCCCCATAGTTCTCATAAACATACTCAACAAGCTTTGTAAAGGGCAAGTTGTGGTGAGCAATATGAGTTAAATATACCTTTTCAGCAACTTTCAGTCCAATTTCTGCGGCTTCATCAACATTATTATGAGTCGGATTGTCGACACCGGGAGGGTACGTCGCATCAACAATAGCTATCTTGGGCTTTTTTCTTTTTAAAAATTCGAAGGTTTTCTCAGGTAAGCCCTTTGTATCGTATAGCACTGCAATTTTCTTCCGCTTGCTCTGCAGGAAATATCCAAGGGTTTCTGGAAAGTGGTTTAGTTTCAGTGCAGTCACCTTTAGAGGAGGAACCTTTATTACATCCCCAGCTTTTATGAATGAAATCTCCAAGTTTCTTGGTTCATTGAGTATCGTAGCATCCGCACCTTCTCTGGGAGCATAGAGAGGCAATTTCTTTGCTATCCATCTGAGCCTGTAAAGACCATAGGTGTGATCATTATGCCAGTGGGTCAGAAGAACCGCTTTAATAGAAACCCCCGGCAAATGCTCACTTACATCCGTCCCCACATCAATTAAGATTATACCACCGCGCTTTGGCAGTATCGCAAGAGTTGGAGGTTTTCTCTGAGCAAAGCTAAATTTTCTCGCTTCTTGACAGGTTGGACAGTTGCACGATGCATTTGGTATCCCCTCTGAAGCTGCAGTCCCAATGAAGTATAGTATCAACTTACCTTCCCCCAAGCTGTTTTTGTCTTATGGTACTTCTGCTTTGCTATAAAAAGGCTTTTGTTCAGTTACACTGTCATTTTTATGGATATACAACAACTTTTAATGCTTCTTTTTTCCTCATTAGCTCTATTCCCTTGTGAATGTCATCCAAAGAGACTCTGTGGGTTATTATATTTTTAAGGTCGTCAGTTTCTTTTTTCTTTAGAATTTCTATTGTCTGGTCAAAACTTCTTGCTGCAGCATATGATCCGAATATCTGTAACTCTTTCTGGTTCATCAATGTAAAGCTAACATGATCGGCAAATGCATGTATATTCTGCTGACCGAATAAGGACACCCTTCCTCCTGGTCTAACAGCTTTAACTGCCAACTTCACGACTTCTGGAACTCCTGCGGCGTCTATAGCAACATCTACCCCATAGGATGTAAGCTCAGAAACAACCTCAAGAAGATCCTCTGAGGTCGGATCTACAACCCTTGTTGCTCCGAGCTTTTTGGCAATTTCTCTCCTAAGAGGGCTTATTTCAGATACTATGATTTCATTAGCCCCTGATAGCTGAGCAAGCTTTATATAGAAGGTCCCTATTGGACCTGCACCAAAGATTAAGATGCTTTCACCAGGCTTTAGATTGACTTTTTCCCAGTTGTGCACTGCAGTAGTTAGCGGCTCAAAAAGAACCGCCTTTTCGATATCCATATTTTTGGGCAAAACGTAGAGCTGCTTGGTTGGGACAACTGCATACTCTGCAAAACCCCCGTTTCCATATATTCCCAACGTTGTCATTTCTTGACACATATTTGGATATCCATTCCTACAGAACCAGCATTTTCCGCACTTTATGTTAGGATCCACAGCTACCATGTCCCCAACACTGACATTGTCAACGTCTTTTCCAACCTCTACAACTTCCCCAATGAACTCGTGCCCCAAAATCGCTCCTGGAGTTGCAGTATGCCCCGGAGGTATGCTAAGTATATGCAGATCAGTACCACAAATTCCAGCCGCCAGAACTTTCAATAGAACCAGGTCTTCCTTTCTAATTTTCATCTTTTGTTCAGGTTTGTACTTCTTTGGGATTACCAAATCTTTGCTGAGATCTGGTTTTGGGACATCCTCAACAACCAGCTTTCCTTCCCCTTTAAACACTGCAGCCTTCATACTTTCACCCCTATAAAACTCCTATCAACTTTAATTCATTTTTTAAATTTTTCAACTCTGTTTCATCCAAAAAAACCAAAGGACTTCTAAGTTTTCCCATATCAATACCTCTGAGTTTTAAGGCAGCTTTAATCCCGGACAGATAAGGGTATTTTTTCAAAATTTGTCTTATCTTAAGAATTTTATCCTGAATCTCTTTGGCCTTTTTCAGATTTCCTTTCTTAAATTCCCTATATAGTTCAACAACCATTTCAGGAAAGACATTGGCTATTGCTGAAACTGCTCCATCTCCCCCCAATACCAAGTGGGTATAAATTAAAGCATCACTTCCCCCCAGGAATACAAAATCTTCTCTTTCTTCTTTAATCGTAGTGATGGCATTGTAAAACCACGTGACGTCTTTGGAACTATCTTTAATGCCAACGATGTTTTTTATTTTAGAGAGAGCAACCAGTGTGTCAATGCTCATCTTGTTTCCTGTTCTACCCGGGATGTAATATATCAAAATAGGTAAATCAACTTCTTCACTTAATTTGGTATAATGTTTCAGCAGTCCATCTTTGGACAGGGGATAGTAGTATGGGATCACTACATGGATTGCATCAACCCCAATTTTTTCTGCATACTTGCTGAGCTTTATTGTTTCCCTTGTGCTTATGCTCCCAGTTCCAGCTATTATTGGAATTCGTCCATTAACTACTTCTGCAGACAATTTCATAATCTGCATTTTTTCTTCCATATCCAAAGATGGCCCTTCTCCATTAGTTCCCAACAAAAAAAACCCATTTACTCTCTTTTTAATTAGAAATTCCAAGAACGATACGAGTTTTTCCTCATCTATACTCTCATCTTCTTTGAAAGGCGTGACTACTGGAGGAAACACACCCTCAAACACCCTTCTCACCTTGAAACCTCAATATAGCATCGAGTTTTTACCAGTGACTCAATTTCTTCTCTTGTAACATAAATTGGATCACCTGGAATAGTATGGGCAAATGCTGCCATTGCCAAACCCCATTTTAATGCCTTGTCTATCTCACCACTTTTCAGATAAATGTAAGCAAACCCAGCATCAAAAGCATCCCCTGCTCCAATTCGATCTACAATTTCAATTTCATATGGTAGACCCCTGTATATCTTTCCATCCTTTAACGCTACAGCCCCTTTTGATCCCAAAGTTAAGACAAGGACTTCAGGTGAATATCGTTCATAAAGAAGTTCCAGAGTCTCCTCTGGGGATTTATGAATGCTAAAGACCGTTTTGGCGTCGTCTTTAGTTAAAATCAATATATCCACATCCCCAAGAATATTGTCTAAAACCTTGAATGCCTCTTTTGGGGTCCAAAGCTTTGCTCGATAATTCACATCAAATGATACCACGGTTCCAAATTCTTGAGCCCTTTTTATTCCAATTTCAACAGCTTTCTTGCAATTTTCGCTTAATGCAACGGTAATGCCCGTAGTGTGGAACAAATCATAATCACCGAGGATATCCCAATTCACTTCTTCTGGATCGATATTAGCAAATGCAGAGTTTTCTCTATCGTATATGACCTGAGTTGTCCTTGGCTTTCTTCCAAATTCTATAAAATACAGACCCATCCTGTATCTATTTGTCCATATCACATTGGATACATCCACTCCATGCTCCCTAATCTTGTTTACCACGAATCTTCCAAGCGGGTTATCTGGCAGTTTGCTTATCCATGCAGACCTTCCTCCCAATCTTGCAAATGCTATTGCAAAGTTAGATTCGGCGCCTCCAATTCCAATGGCAAGTTCTCTGGCCTGTTCAAGTCTTTCAAAGCCCTTGGTCGATAACCTCAACATAGTCTCTCCAAATGAGATTGCTGAGGGAATCATGTTTCTCACCTCAAGCAGTGACACCAATTCTTTCAATTGAAAATTCAAAATGTCCCGATTTTTCAGACTTCGTTAATTCGCCATTTGCCACCTTTATGATTTTTTCAATTATTTTCTCCTTTCCAAGCTCCAGCATTTCTTCAAGAGAGACATCATCTCTACGGAGCATCTCCTTCAAAATAAAGCTTAAATCAACATCTATAGCATCATGAAGACGTTTGGCAGTGTCTGCATTCCCGGTGATTTTTATTACAGGTGAAACTGGGGAGCCAAGATAAGTTCCAAGACCAGTTGTGAAAAGAACAATGTGCGCTCCACCACTGACGAGCCCTGTTACTGCCTGCACATCGTAGCCAGGACCATCCATAAAGTATAATCCCCTTCCAGGCGGTCTTTCCCCATAGTCCACACAACCCTCCAATGGGACACTTCCAGTTTTTTTAATTGCACCCAGCGACTTTTCTTCTATTGTTGTCAAGCCACCTCTTATATTACCCATGGAAGGCTGAGAGCCAATCCAGTCAACACCCATCTTATTAACATCTTCCACAGCTTTCCTGATTCTTCTCAGAAAATCCTCTGCAATATTCTTATCCTTAGCCCTCTTTGCTATTAGATGCTCAGCTCCTACAACCTCAAGTCTCTCGGTAAAAATCACTGTAGCACCCTGCTCAACGAGAAAATCAACAACTTTCCCCACAGCGGGGTTTGAGATGAGCCCTGATGTAAAGTCAGATGCTCCACATTTCAGCCCTATTACAAGCTCATCAATGGATGTTGTATCTTTCCTTGGCTTTAATGACTCTTTTGCACTGTTGATTAGCTCCACCCCTCTTTCGATTACTTTTTGGATACCTTCCTCCTGTATCAAGAGTGCTTCAGCATTTCTCCCCCTATTAGAGATTCTGTCTGCTATCTCGTAACTATCTACCCCCTCACATCCCAGCCCCACAACCAAAGTCCATGCAACGTTTGGATGTGCACCAATCCCCACTAATGTCCTCACAAATTGCTTTTTGTCCCTTCCAAACATTCCACACGCTCCATTCTCTTGTACCACTGGAATTGCATCAGTTCTCCTGGCTATTTCTAATGCAGCGTAATTGGCACAAGCTACTGAGGACATGACAATGATGTGGTTTCTTATTCCAAAATCTCCATTTTCCCTTCTCCACCCAGTTATCTCCATCCTGCTATCCTCCCTGATAGCGACTTTTGACATTATGGACATGGACGTATTCGCCAACTTTTATGTCCTCTGTAGCTATTCCAATAATTTCCCCGTACTTTATTACCGGCTCTCCAGCTCTTATTTCTCTGAGTGCAAACTTGTGTCCCTGAGGTATATCTTCCAGCAAAACTATCTCCCCTGCAGTGGTTCTCACCTTCTCACCTTTCTTTAAGGATACAATTGCAGTGGCAACATTATCCCTCTCGTCCATGACGATAGCTTTCATGGTTTTAACACCACTCTCGGGCTGTACCCACGTTCTGCTTCTTTAATAGCCTCCTCCCAGTCCTCCAGTTTATATACCTTCGAAATCAAAGGCTTAGTTTTTACTTTTCCTTCTTTCATTAGGTAAAGTATCTTCTCCCAAGATGTCCATGATGAGGAAAGATGGAATATCACTTCTATTGCCTTGAACACTATTTCGTTCCAAGGCACAGTTACGCTCCCTTTAGGAATTCCAAATGCTATGACCTTCCCCAAGTTTTGGGTAACCCTTAACGCCTGTAAAATCGCAGGAGGAGCACCACTTGCTTCAAAAGCAATGTTTGCTCCGTTTCCATTGGTTAATCTTTTTACTTCTGAAACCGGGTCTTCCTCAGCATAGAGTGTGTAATCCGCTCCTAACTTCTCTGCTAAATCAAGTCTATATTCATCTCTCTCCGTTTTGGTTCCAACAATAGCAACTTCAGCCCCGGTAGCTTTTGCAACTTGCACTGCAAACAGTCCCACTGCCCCAGGTCCAAAGATAACAACAAACTGACCCGGTTGAAGATTAGCACGCTCATTTAACGCATAGACAACGTCAGCCCCAATTTCCGTAATTGAAGCCTCTTCAAAACTGAGATTCTTTGGAATTCTATGCAGACCTTCTATTGGCACCAAAATCTTTTCGGTGAATGCTCCATTTGCCTTTATACCTATCACTTTTTTCTCCGGACAGTGTTGGGGATATCCAGACCTGCAAAGGTAACATTTTCCACAAGTTGAAAATGTTGTTTGTGATGTTACCCTATCTCCCTTCTTCCATTCTCCTTTGTTCTCAGCCACCACTCCAGAGAATTCGTGTCCCAAAATAACGGGAGCTTCATATGGATGCCCTCTATCATGAATTATCAGAAGATCCGAGGCACATATGCCAGCAGCTTTTACATCGACTATTATGTATCCCTCTTTACTCTGGGGTTCTGGAACATCCTCTAACCTCACATTCCAAGGCCCTTTAGCATATTTCACTAAAGCCTTCACACCAATTCCCCCTTACAAATTAATAAAGACAACAAAGAAAGAAAAATTTAAATCAGCCCTTTCCACCCAAACGTTTCACAAGCCCATATACTGGCTTCCACCCTTCATCTCCTGGAAGCTTCAGATATGGCTCCATCTCTTCAGTTGTTCTGAAGGTAACTTCCTCCACAGGTGGAACAGTTCCCGGTGGAAATCTCTCCAAAATCTGATCAATGAGCAATTCCAAGTACTTCAAGATGAAGGCTATTGCTCTTTTTGCTTTTTTAGCATCAGCAAGCGTCGCTTTCCCTACAACACCTTCTGGGGTATTGACTATCTCGATTGGTATGTGTCCCTCGGCACTGCTCCATCTCATAGGTCTCAGCAAACCATCCACCGCTTTATCAAAATGCCCCTCTGGGAGATAGCTCCTTGGATTGGTGTCGACAGCGTAATCCATGTTGACCATCTCTGGTGGAAATAAGAGGAGTGCTAAAGAAGTTTCCGCTTCATCGGCATGCACAAAGTCTGTCTCAAATTCTCCTCCCCTTTCTTTGGTTCTGAAGAATTTCCCTGCTGCCCTATGCCAATCAAGAGCAATATAAATTCCCGGCAACTGATATTTCTTCATAAACTCTTGAATAGCGGATTCAAGAACCCAAAAATGTCCATGATTATTTATGAGGATCTGCTTTCTGTATCCCATATTCCAAAGCCCCAGCATCACGTCCATTATGTATTCTTTGAGGTGATCCTCTTCTATTATAACAGTCCCTGGCATTCCGTAATGGTGCCATGGATGAGAACCATAGGTGATTGGCCATGTTATTGCAACTGGCTTCCCTTTCTTTGCCATGTGTTTCCTAACAGCCTCACTTATCTGAGTTACATATAGGGTATCGGTACCAGGTGGTAAATGGTTTCCGTGAAATTCTGTAGAACCTATTGGGATTATGACTACATCACATTGTCTAACTTCCTCAAAAATTTTGTATCCTGGAGTGGTTTGGATGTACATACCGGGTTCAGCCAATCCTGGAGGTGAAGGAATATCGAACTCCTCCAGAATCCTATCTATCTCTTCATCGCTTGCCGTCCATATTTCTCGTTCTAATTTCCCAACAGGAGTATCTTCAAATACCAAATCTTTAGGAATTTCTCGACTCATTTTCAACCCTCACAAGATTCATAAATATCATGGCTTTATCATAACCTTTCCAATTTCGCTCTTCTTTTCGCTTGCGAGCTTCATTGCATCCAGGATTTCCTCTAATTTGAAGCGGTGAGTTACTATCTTCGTCATGTCAATTTTTCCTGATGCCATTAGATTTATGACACTTGGGAATATGCCGTGACCAGAGTGCCCTTGAGCTCCAAATATCTGAGCCCTCCGCACTTGAAGAACTTCAAACTGAACTGGAACATGGGTTACCGCTCTTCCAATTGCAACAACTTTTGCATTCACTTTCTCACCATTCCAAATTGCCTCTTCCATTGCAGGCCATGTCTTCGGGAAAGCTCCAGCAGCTTCCACATACATATCAGCACCTTCTCCATGTGTGACTTCCAGTATTTTTCCGGAGACGGAATCTACCTGAGTGGGATCAATAACTACATCTGCCCCCATTTCTTTTGCCATCTTCTGCCTAACCTTTGCAATTTCAACGGCAATGACTTTGGCAGCTCCTGCGGCTTTGGCAAGTGCAATTCCAGCCAGTCCTATAGGGCCAGCACCAAATATGACAACATAAGCACCTGGTCTAAAACCTCCTCCCCTTTCAAATATTCCATTGTAAGCAACAGAAGTTGGTTCAACAAGAGCACCCGCTTCATAACCCTTTTCTTCCCCATACTTCTCTACTAAATCCGTGATTTCCCAGACCACCCTTGCAGGAACTGCTATGTATTCAGCAAAAGCTCCATCCCTGCTGAAGCCTATTTCTTCAAGGTTTATGCAGTGGTTAGGATATCCCTCTCTACAGGGTCTGCAGTATCCACACCAAACCATTTCCTCGGCAGTCACTGGGGTTCCGACTTCAAATTTTTGTCCCCACTGGTTGTATGCCTTTTCTCCAACTTTGACTATTTCTCCTGAAAATTCATGTCCAAGTACACATGGAAATGCTGTTAAACCTGGGTACAGTATGTATCCGTCGGAAGTTGATTCATACATGTGGATATCAGACCCACAAATTCCACATGCTTTGACTTTTATTAGAACCTCATCCTCCCTGATCTTCGGAATCGGTCTGCGTTCTAATCTTAATTCTGGATATCTCCAAACAAGTCCTCCCAAATATGTCAATTTTCCTTCAATGTCTTTTGGAGTTGGTTTGTACTCCGGTTTTGGGTCCCATTTTGCATATAAAACAGCTGCCAGCATGTCTTCCATAGTTCTCACCCACACACTTTAAGAAACAAACATTATATAAGCATTATTTTTAAAATTTAAAGTCATATGCAAACAAAATTAACAAAAATAGGGCACAAATATGAGAAATATCAGTTTAAATTCTTTTATCTGATGAATCAGTCCCATATATTCCCAATTACTTTCTAAAAATTTGGTAGATTGGAGATTGATGTTGCATTCCAATTAAAATTTAATAACATAATGCCAAGACTGAGTTTAAACTCATTTGATCTTTTTAGATAGTATGATTGTTGTTACCATTTTGACACCTTCAATTGTGGAGATTGAAGAGAGGAGCTTAGACAATTCTTCCCGTGTTGGGGTGTGAACATGTATGCACATATCATATTCTCCAAGAACCTCATAAACATGAAGAACCCCTTTCATTCGTGCTATTTCCATCTCCACAGGAACCTGTCTGCTTTTGGGTTCTGTTTTTACGAAAAGGAATGCCATTATGCCATCCATTCTACACATCCTCCAAAAGCTGCCTGCTAATTCCGATTTTATGATCCTTAATTATGAGGAGTGTGTGAGTTGCAACTATCCCCTCTATTTTGGCCAGTGTTATGGCTAAGAACTCTCTCAGCTCGTTCATGTCCTTGACTACAATTTTTGCTATGAAATCATATGTTCCACCGATCTCATAAAGTTCTACAACCTCTTTTCTTTTCTTCAGCTCTCTAATTGCATCTGCTCTCTTTTTTGCCTCCACGCTTATTTCAACAAACGCCACTATGCTGTATCCTAATTTTGTAAAATTTATATTGGCTGAATATCCTTCTATTACCCCCTTCTCCTCCAGCTTTTTTATTCTGTTTTTAACCCCCATAACACTCAGACCAACTTTCTTAGCAATTTCTGTAAGCGAAATTCTCGCATTATCCTTTAGCAAGATTAGGATTTTTTTGTCTATATCGTCAATCACATCCATCTATACACTCCCCATCCATAAATTCGCGCTTAGATGGTATATAATTCCTATGGTGTTTGTAACTATTATGGCGTCAATAAAGTTAAGAAACTCTTGTTAGTAAACCCGGTCTGGAGAGCATTCCAACACTTCTCAACAAGGTAAGGGCAAGATCAACACCCGAATCTCTTGGAATGGTTTCATACTCCTTAAGACCTTTTGTGGAAACTACAATTCCTCCGCTATTGTCCGATATGTATACAAAGTTCTGCATTGGGTATCTCACCTCTGGAATTTCAGAATACTTATCCAAGTCTTGGGTACCTCTATTCTATTTGGCCATATACCATTCTCCGTCTTAATGTGTGAGGGAGAAAATAAGAGTCCCTCCAGTTTAAAAGCTTTTCTACGGTAAAAGAGTTTTGGCATCTTCAATTAGCATATAGACAGCTGAAATATTGATAGGGGAAAGATTTCATGGGCATAAAGCTTTAAAGATGTTTGCTCTTTATATAGTCCTATGAACGAGTTAACTGAAGAAGAAAAAGAATTTATAGAACGTGTAAAACCCATGCTCAAAAAGTTTTTAGAGTTATGTGAGAAAGAAGGAATCGAGCCAGGAGCAGGTTCCTATATTCTGTCTGAAAAAGGCAATATATATCATGGAGTTCCTTTTAAGGCAGCAAGATCTATTCATGGTGAAGAGAACGCAATAGGAACAATGGTGACAGAAGAAGGCATAAATTCAAAATTCAAAATAATTTTAATTATTGGTGGACCTGAAGAAATAATTCTCCCTTGTGGGATATGCAGAGAAGCCATTAGTCGCTATGGTACTGAAGATGTCACAATTTTATGTGCTGACCTATCTCTATCAAAAATAAAGAGCTGGGAAGTTTATCCAAGTGGTCTTTATGACGCAATCTTTATAAATATGGAGTACAATAAACCGATTTACTTTTTCTCTTGAAAGCTTCGGGGCGGGAATGCAGTAATTGAATAGATCTATTTTGGAGCAAAATTATGAGTGAGATTTTTAAGTCGGAATGAGAGGAATAAACTATGCCACGGAAAAGAAAACTGGGCTAAGTACTCCCAGACAAAAAAGTGTTCTTAGCCCTCAAAAACTCGCAAAAACAATTTACCAGAACCCTACACAATCCACACCAGCCTACAACCCAAAATCCATAACAGTCCTGCTTGGAAGGGTATGGTTCGGTTCCAGCTGGATCGTCCGCGGAAGTTTTGGCGTGTTTACAGGTTTAGGGTGCTGGTTGAGTCTTTTTCAGTGTGTTTCTAAGTTCCTGGATTTTATTCAGTGCAGGCTGCCTGCTTCACCGAAATTTTTGGAAAAATCATCCTGTTAAACCTTATTCAGGTGATCAAAATGCAGAAAACTTAATACTCCAACCTCGTTCCTTCTTTGGATACTGTTAGGGTAAATTTTGGCATCACCTCTTGAAGCCAATTCTCTGCCCCTCATTTACCCCACTCCTAAAGACTGGGGTATGCATTTAGTAAAAAACCTAAAATCACATCTAAGAACTCTCTAACTTGGTCAATAAGTAAATTAAAAGGGATGCTAGAAAACCATAACTTTCCCCGAGTGAAGTTTCTCAAAGTCTTTTCCAAACTCATTTGCAAACATGCTTTCTGCCTTGAGCCCCGTGCAGTGCCCGGTATAAACCTTCCTAACTCCCATCTTCTTAAGAGTATTTACTGTATTTTGAATTCTTTCATCATCTGCGCCTATCAGATGAAATCCTCCTATAACAGCGTATACCCGGTCAATTCCGCTTATCCTCATGGCTTTCCTCGTCATGCTAACTATTCCAGGATGGGAACATCCTCCAATAACGATTAAGCCTTTTTTGGTATTTATTGCAAGTCCTATCTCATCCTCGACCTCATCCGGAACTAATCTTCCCTTTTCAAGCTTGTAGAGACCGATAGTAACTTTTTTCTCGAATTCAACTTTCTCTTCCTTTGTAATTTCTCCAAGAGTGAAAACCCCTGGCATTAAATGTATAGGATCTCTACTCAAGATCCATATACCTCCAAGTTTTTCAATTTCCTCCTTTGAGCCACCCCTCAGAGGTGGGATTCCGGCATACATAAACTCTGGATCCGTGGCAAAACTCACTTTAAAGATGTTTGGATGTGCGAATACTGGTATTTCTTTATTTATCTCCTTCATAATACTCAGCAAGCCCCCTGTGTGGTCAAAGTGGTTATGAGAAAGGACAATCATGTCTATGGTTTTTGGATTAATGTTTAAAAGCTTCATATTGAAGAGGATTGGTTCGGCGTAGGATGCAGTATCGAAGAGTATTCTTCGCTTGGCATCGTTGCTCTCAACTTCAATTAAAAAGGAAACCCCGTGTTGTGCCCAAAATGGACTGTTATATCCGGCATAATCCTCAGCCAATGTATAAACTTTTAACTTGTCCACTTCTCCAAGGTTCATATTTATCATCTCCACCTAATATTCACTCTAAGTACCTTCCTCTGGGCCATTCTCTTATTAATGGCATTATCTCTTCTTTGTTTTGAGATACTCTTATGTAGTATATTAAGAGACCTATTGCCAACCATACTCCAAAGTATGCTAAAGCCCTAGCACCCTGCAGGATAAAGAAGTAGACGGAGATTGCCAAACCAATTGCGGGGAATATTAGCTTCCAGCCTTCTAGTTTAAAGAACTCAGTTTTCTCATACATATCTGGGTACTTCTTTGGAAGGAAGAATATGCAAAGATGGAACATTATCCACTCAAATAAAAATGCTGCAACTACAATTTCTGCCACCAATTCGATTGTTCCAGTCACTATGAGGAAGATAGCTATTGCATCGCCAATTATTAGGGCAACGTGAGGTATTCCATATTTGTTTATTTTGTGCAGACCTGGGACTATTTTATCTCTGGAAAGTGAAAATGCTACTCTTGCGGCGGTCGCTTGCTCTCCATTATGCGAAGTGAGAATTGCTGCCCATGCTACTAGGATTATGAATATAACACCAAAAGAACCCATGAACTTAGATGCTGCACTAGCATAAGGGGCTTCTGCACTTGCAAATTCATACCAAGGGAGCACCCCCACGCACACAAAGCTTGAGAGCACATATAACACTATGGGTATTAATGTGCCTAATAACACGGCTTTAGGCAATACTGAAGGAGTTTTAACTTCTTCTCCAATATCCGTGGCAATGGTAATCCCAGCATATGCAAATATGAGTAGAGATGCTGCTTTTAACACTCCTCTCCATCCAAGCGGAGATCCCAGCTTTAAATAGGAAATATGGATGTGAGGGAGCCCCCATAAGCTGAATGCAAGGATTCCAAATACTAAAAACAGAAACAGCGCATCTTGGACTTTTGCTACTACTTTCACTCCTAAGTAATTGATCACGAAAAACACTATGGTTACCAACACAGCCCCTGCAGTTATGGACATTCTCCAGCTAACTCCGGGGAGTGCGTTTAGGTAATTTACAAATGCTTGGGCTGTTATAGCAACGGGGCCAATTATTGCAAGCCACATTGCCCATCCAGTTAAGAAACCCAAAACGGGATGAAGAATCCTTGATGGGTAGACGTAGCTTCCCCCCTCTACTGGATAAAAGGTTGATAGGGAGGCTGTTGTAATTCCAATTAGGATTACCGGGACTGCTCCGATCAAATAAGAGACCCATACTAACGCTCCAGCATATTTGGCTGCGATTCCCGTTATAATAAAAAGTCCTGCTCCTATTACAATCCCTGCAACTATAGAAGTAGCATCTAAAACTCCTAATTCTTTTCTAAGTTCCTTTTTTTCAACCATCCTTGCCACCTCAAATTAAGAGGTAACATCAATATTTTGTTTGATGTTATTCTATTTAAGGTTTGCCTAATCTCTTAAGGTTTACCTACTTATAATTAATCTGAGAGGAACTATCCTTGAGTCAAGGTATGGTTTGAACTATTACTATTTAGTCTTGATCTTTTTTGCACTGGTGTTTGATTAAGGGCTCGGGTGAGGATAAGATTGTTGAAAGTGTCGTTGCGTCACACTTGGCCAGAAAGTATGAGGATGTTACTGGAGGAGTGAGGGCGAGATTGATGTGGTAACAAAAAGTGACATTAGATTTGAAGCTAAGCCTTTGAGGGTTAGGGTGGGGAAGATAAAAACGTTGTAACTCTATCAAAAGACGATTTTTCAACTGATCCTTTGATGATCCCAGTTTATCTGTTCCTTGCGTGTTTTGATGCCTGATTAATATCTGTTATCTCACTATTTGGATTCCTAAAGTCATCAAAGCACTCATAAAGGGTTCATAAGGATATCATATTAGTGAAAAGGTAAACACCACGAACGATGTAATCGAATTCTTTCTGCTCTAAAGAGCAAGGCTTTCAGAAGAAAAAGTGAATTATCCTAAATCCCCCCATTTCTAACTTTAGTATGCTTCCTATTATTCATACTGATAGGATAACTGTAGTATCACCCCTTGGAGCCATTCAGCAATGGTGCTTGTAATCCAGAGTGCAAGTTGCTCTCAACATCAATAGCAGCTCAAAGGCATCTTTTGACTGCGAGGGCTGGTAAATTGTTTTTGCGAATTTTTGAACTGTTTCTCAGGACTAATTTCCAAAATTTCTACGGAATCTTGTTTCGGTAAAAGGTTTTAAGGCCGAAAACAAGCAGCATATTTCCCCTTTCTCTTCTGAAGTATGTCAGCTACTTAAGTCTGATGTCCTACTGCTTATCCTGACAATATGATAAGCCAAGAAAGTTTATAACGTGATGATGCACCTATAGAGGCTTGAGGTGTCCTTAAATGCTCCCAGAAAGTTTTTTATGGGGAGTCTCTCAATGTGGATTCCAATTTGAAATGGGGGACGAATTAAGGAAGAACATTGATACACGGACTGACTGGTGGCACTGGGTCAGAGACCCTTGGAATATCAAAAATAAAATTGTAAGCGGAGATTTACCAGAGAACGGAATAAACAACTACGAGCTGTATGAAAAAGATCATGAAATAGCCAAGGGTTTAGGATTAAATGCCTATCGTTTGGGGATTGAATGGAGTAGGATCTTTCCATGCCCAACTACTCACATTCAGGTAGACTACTCTAAAGACGGATATGGTCTGATAAAGGAGGTTAAGGTAACCAAGGATACAATAGACGCCTTAGATGAGATTGCAAACCATAAAGAGGTGGAATATTACCGCAAAGTTATTCTAAGCCTAAGGGAAAAGGGATTCAAGGTTATACTGAATTTGCACCACTTCACGAATCCAATTTGGATACATGACCCAATAACGGTTAGAGAAAGCGGCTTAAAGAAGGGACCAATGGGATGGGCAAGTGAAAGCACGATTATTGAGTTCGTAAAGTTTGCAGCATATATAGCCCATAAATTCGGCGATCTTGTTGATATGTGGAGCACATTTAACGAACCAATGATAGTTGTTGATCGCGGTTATTTAGCCCACAACTCGGGCTTTCCACCGGGGATATTTAACCCAGAGCTTGCCAAAAAAGTCGCGACCAATCTAATTGTGGCTCATTCAAGAGCTTATGACGTCATTAAAAAATTCGACAAAGTTAAAGCATATAAAGACTCAAAAGAAAGTGCTTCTGTTGGCATAATAAACAACATAATACCATTTTATCCACGCAATCCTAACGACTCAAAAGACGTGAAAGCTACCGAGAGGTACGATGCATTTTACAACAGGATGTTTTTAGAGGCTATCAACAATGGAAAACTGGACACCCAAATGGATGGTGAAAGCTACGTTGAAGTCAAGCACTTAAAGAAGAACGACTGGCTGGGCGTGAACTACTACACAAGGGATCTTGTAAAGTATAAAGAGCCAAAAGAGGACTCTCCAGTAATCTTCGAGAAAGTTGAGGGGTATGGACGCCTTTCAAAACCAAACTCCATTTCAAAGGATGGGCTCCCAACGAGCGACTTTGGCTGGGAAGTTTATCCAAGTGGCCTTTATGATGCCATCTTTATAAATATGGAGTACAACAAACCAATTTACATAACCGAAAATGGAATTGCAGATGCAAAAGATATCCTGAGACCATACTACATTGTTTCCCACATAGCAGAAGTTGAGAGAGCAATTGAAAATGGTGCAAAAGTTTATGGATATCTGCACTGGGCACTGATGGACAACTATGAATGGGCAAGCGGCTTTAGAATGCGCTTTGGGCTCTATGAAGTAGATTTGAAGACTAAGGAGAGGAGACCCAGAAGGAAAAGCGTGCAGGTTTTCAAAGAAATAACCCAAAACAATGGTGTTACTGAAAAACTTAGGAAAGAGTTTTTGGAGAATTGAGCTCGTGTATACCTTCTTTTTATAAACTTCTTTACAACTATCCTCGTATGAGAAATTTAGACATTTATATGTCAAAAAAGCTTATTAAGTGGTAGAAAACCCAGCATATGGGATAATCCTTTGGGAGGACACCCTATGGAAGAATTTGTCTTAAGAAATGTCGATGATGTAGCCGCATGGAAGGAATATATAGACAGCCTATACAGCAAAGTGAATTATGAAGCAGAGAAAATTATAGAGGAAAAAATAAAGAAATGCAAGAACCCCTTTGAAAGGAAGAAAAGCGGTGAAGAGATAGCGACTTTAAAGGCATATATAATACCTTCTGACGTATCACTGTGCTCTCCAGAGGGCATTGTTATTCCAATCTCTGTAGTAAGCAATCCAAGCATGAAGATTGAAGGGGAGAATGCAGTATTTTATTTGCGCGTTGCATCTGTAGGCTCATACTTTGGAAGAACCTTCATAGCCAGAGCTAAGGTTCCATTGAATAATCTAAGGGGGAGAATTCACGTAAATGCCGAGATATTTGCTCCCAGTGTCATGCCTTATGAATGTGTGGAGGATGCAAGAGTAGACCCAGAATTCCAAAACGAAGTTTATCACGTAAGGGGATTATATAGATCAGCCCACTCGGTTTTGAAGCGCTTAACGAAATATGGAACAATAGTGCTCACCTTCTGCGGTCATGAGAAGGAAGGGAAACTGGAAAGCGTTGAAGCTGTTCACTTTGATGATGGGAAGAATCTCTTCTTGTTAAGAGATTATAGAGACACATTTCCACTCAATAAGGACTACATGATCATAAGACCATTTGTTAAAAAGAAAGAGATGGGAGGAGTGTTCATAGGCCCAAGAGAGGGTGCTAAAGTGATGTTCAATGAAATGGAACCAGTTCCGGAGTTGATACCGAACTGGAAGGATGAAGCTAAAACTGGCGGGAATATCGCGTTCAAGCTTTCTGCTAATGAGTACGTTCTCCTATATCATGTCGTTGATTCTCACGGAGTTTACTACACATATGCAACCTTATTTAATGACAATGGAGAACTATTGGCCCACAGCACAGTTCCAATATTGGCTCCTTCCGTAAAGGAATATTACGGACGTCGTCCCTCCACAATATTCGTATGTGGTGCGGCGCTTTATAAAGATAATGTGATTATATCCGCTGGAAGAGATGATGAGATAACTGTAATATACGAGATCGAGGTTAACAAGTTGTTCGAACACATGAAGTACTTAAAGGGGTGATTCTATGGATCCAGAATTAGTAGGGTTGTACAAAAAGCTGTTTGAAAGAAAACTTCAAAAAAAGCTAATCTTGGATGAAAAGGACGGCGTCGTTTTCAATCCCGGAGTTTACCGCACCGAGGATGGAAAGTACTACTTGTATGCAAGGACTTCAACCCATCACGTTAATTACACCTCTTGGATACGTTTATACGAATCAGATGATGGCATTAACTTCAAGAAAACCAGAGAATTCTTCATGTATCCACCATACACGATCCAGGAGTACATTTATGGGTTTGAAGACGACAGGTGCTCGAAAATTGGGGAATGGTGGGTTCATACTCATTCAACATTACTTGCAAATGATACAGAATCACCCTCAAGAAAGAATTACAGCGACTACATCGGAGTTTCTCTCGGAAAGAGACCAGATGAAGCCCTGTTCGTTGGAATAGTCGACATTCCCGATGATAAAAACTCAGCCTTAATTGGAGATGCACCTTGGCTAATTCATAGACCATTAAAGTGGAGCCTTCCCCCATGCATATGGTATGGGGACTTTAACAAAGGATTCACACAAGCAACCTCCCTCTACCCCAAAGCAAAAGCCGGAGAACTACCCTATGAAAGCCTTATAAGAATAAAGCCTCCGGAAAATAACAGAATTCTGCTTGCACCTCTTGAGGAATGGGGAGTGTTCAAGATTGGACTTGGAGCGCAGCCAGTTTATATTGGAAACTCCCGGTATCTCTTTACAGTCCATGTGAGAAGCATTCCGTATCAGTATTGGATTACAGCGGGTATTTTGAGAGCAGACAAAGAGTTAAAACTTGAAAAGCTCTTACCCTTCCCCATATGCATTCCGGACACTCCATGGGAGATAATAGGGGATGTTCCAAAAGTATGCTTCATATGCGGTGCTACACTTGCTGATGGAACGTTCGAAGGATGGTATGGAGCTGCAGACACAAGGATAATGAAGTTTGAGATTGACCTTGACTATTTACTTTCAGTTATCGAGGAGTATGGCATTACCGAGGAAAAGATAAATGAAAACATTGAAAAGTATGTAAAAGAAAACAGAGACAAGCTGATAGGTAACGAGCTTATTGATCAGGAATGGTTGCATGCAATTCTCCAATGATTTCCTTCTTTTTCTATTTTGCACACTGTTTTCCGAGACTTATTATGAAAAGCTCAGCATTTCCCTCAATTACAAATCTACCAATCGATCCAGGAACAAGCACATGCTTTGTGCTATCTATGCATATTTTTTCCTGCTTCCCCGTAATTATCGCTTTTCCAGTAGTACATACAATAATTATGAATGAGTCAATTAAGAACTCCTTAGACCCTTTTAAATGTATATATTCAATTCTGAAAAATTCTGTATTTAGGGGCTTATCTCTTATTGAACCCAAGAGTAATTCATTCAAGCTTCTTTTCTTTACAACTTTTTTTGCTTTGTCAAGATGCAACTCCCTCCCCCTGCCAAAGTCATATACTCTGTATGTGATGTTCGAGTTTGTAGACACCTCCAGTACCTTTGTTCCTGCACCTAATGCATGCAATGTTCCAGAGGGGATGTTTATTGAATCCAGCTTTCTAACATTCACCTTATGCATCTTTTTGATAACATCCCCTTCCAGCTCAGAAAAATCGCCTTCAAAACCTAAATATACAAAGCCCCTATCTGAGAGAACTACCCATGCCTCCTCCTTCCCATGGTCATTTTCTCCAAGCTTTTTAGCGTCTTCCTCTGATGGATGAACCTGAACACTTAGAGTTTCATTTGGGTCTATTATTTTTACAAGAATTGGGAAATCGGAGCACTCAACGTTGCCAAGTATGTACTCTTTATGTTTTTTCAATAAATCCAAAAAATTATACTCCTTACCTCTTACCTCAACAACTGATGGATTCTCTGGATGTGCTGAAAAAATCCATGTTTCAGTGCCCCATACCTTTTTTATAACGTCTCCAGAGTGCTCTATAAACTCGAACATAATTTTCACCAAAAGTTTTATAAAAATTCAGCTTATATAACTTTCGATTTCATATATGGGGGGAGTACCATGCTTATATATGATATACCGGAAGTTAAAAGGGAGAACAAAACCAAAGATATTGTAAAAAGAACCGGAGTCCTATCTGCAAGCAACCTACATCTTACCAACTACCCAGGAAAACCCGTGGCTATCTTCAACCCAGGACTGCTTATTGAAGAGGACGCACTAACCGTATATGCAAGGATGGTTACTGGATATTTTATGCATCCATACTCGAGTGCAATTGTTGAATTTAAAATACCCATAGAGGAGTTAGACGAAGTCTCCAGAAAAAGATATGAAGGCAAGTTAGTAATCATTCCAGATACGGAGTACGACATGTGGGGAGTAGAAGATCCACGAGCTACAATTGTTAATGGTGAAAAGGTTCTTGTATACTGTGGACTGACCAAAAGGTATTACACTGAAAAAGTATTTAGGAATCTCCCAGTGGCTGCCGTTTATAAAGATGGAACTTGGAAAAAGATAGGAGCATTTAAAGTTAAAGGGGTAAAAGTCGTTGGAGATAAAGATGCATTTCTCGCCGAAATGAATGGACTAAAAATGTTTCAAAGACCAACAATTAGGGAAAATGGAACAACCAGAGATTTATGTGTAATCAGTGAAGTTCCAGAAAATATTTTTGAGACTTCTGAACCAAAGGAGATTGAGACATACAATGGAACTGTTCCAATAGACAAAGAAAAATTTGAATACAAAATTGGCTGGGGAACCCCACCGCTTAAAGTTGGAAAAGATGAATACCTTCTAATTCTCCATGCCGCAGACATGGACGCTGTATATAAAGCATTTGCAGTGCTCATGAATGACAAAGGAAAGATAACTGCAGTTACGCCTCACTATATAATGGAACCTCAAGAAATCTATGAAAAATACGGGGACAGACCCCATGTTGTCTTCCCCACAGGAATAGCCCAGCTTGATGACGAAATCATCATAGCATACGGAGCCGCTGACAGCTTCATTGGAATTGGAAAAATAGACTTCAGCGAGATAATGTCAATTTTGGATTCCAATAGAGTTTATTGATATCTCTATTTCTCTATTTTCCTCTTTTTTGCATCTTTGTATTGAAGAGCAGAAATTCCTATGATGAACAATAATAACAGGGATATCCCTATGACATTAGCATAAAATGCTGGTTCACCTTGTTTAAGAAAGGGCATTACAATAAGGCCCAGTATTAAAAATAAAAGAGCGGAAGCCAACAAGGATTTATACAGCATTGGATGCATAAAATCACCCTTGATACAGATGACACGCCACATAGTGTCCAGGGCTAACTTCCTTTAATTCTGGTTCAATCTTACTGCAAATCTCTGTTGAATATGGACACCTGGTATGAAACTTGCATCCACTTGGTGGATTTAATGGACTGGGAATATCCAGACTTTTGAGCTTCAATGGCTTCCTTTTTCTTGAGAGTTCTGGATCTGCCACAGGAACCGAGGATATTAGAGCCTTGGTATATGGATGCAATGGATTCTGAATAACTTCCTCAGCAGCAGCTACTTCTGCGATTTTTCCGAGGTACATAACGGCTATTGAACCCCCTCCTTTCGCTGAAAAATACCGAGCTGCCGTTCTGCCTACCCGTTAATTGTGTGTAGTGTGTTAATTTCATAGCGGGTAGGCTTCCCTCCTCCCGTCTTCATCGGAGGGCTTTCGGGGGGAACGGAAACTCCCCACATCTTCAAGGCTCTCAAAC
>Ga0190313_1000330_pt1 | contig 28825 bp, 27 predicted proteins | sample 4870071011_MG_FD_169989 | JGI IMG/M metagenome (GOLD analysis project Ga0190313, IMG submission 169989) | Hydrothermal vent sediment bacterial communities from Southern Trench, Guaymas Basin, Mexico - 4870-07-10-11_MG | ecosystem: Environmental > Aquatic > Marine > Hydrothermal vents > Sediment ... | reverse complement strand
GTTGGCTTAGTGCCTACGCAGGTTCGAATCCTGCTCTCCGCACTTTCTTCCTAAAATAGAATTCAACAAATTTTTAACAAAAGGAAATCTTAAATATTAGCATTACTTATATTATAATATCTATTGGGGGATAATTCGGTTGGCCCTGAAAAGGCTGATTCATTGTACCTCTGTATGCGCAATGACTTTTCACCTGAAAGGAGACTGGACATCTTCTCTCCTTAAGGGATTGCACATGCAAGTTTCAACAATGGATCGATGAAATGGAGACGTGGAAAGATTCCAAGTCAAATACCCCACTATCTGTTTCTTCACCGAGTCCAGACCCAAAATTTTTTTTTAATTTTCAAAACACATTTAAGGTATTAAAAACTTTAAATTAAAGTGGAAGAAGAAGTAAGCAGAATTATAAAAAAAATAATGATTTGTTTTGGATTAGTTGTATTTTTTTTATTTTTAGGTGCGTGGCTTAACTCCTTCCTCAGTGGAGAAAGACTTGACAAAGCATTTATGTTTGCAGTGTTCAGAATTTTAGGAGGAGACACTACTTTACCACCATTAGATGAAATTGGAGAATCTATTGCACTGCCACTTATTTTTACATTTTTAGCAGCATATGTGCTTTATTACTTAATTGATAATGTAGTATGGTTTTTTATTAAAATAAATATGATTGGAGGTGTTTATACTATGACTAAATTAAAAAAACTGAAAAACCATGTGATTATCTGCGGTGGGGGGAGGGTTGGATATCATGCTGCGGATAAATTAGCACAAGCAAAAGAAAAATTTTTGATTATTGAAAACGATGTAAAAACAGCAGATGGTCTTAAGAGAAAACACGGATTCTTTGTCTTGAATGAAGACTGCCTTGATGAGAATACATTGAAAAAAGCAGGTATTGAAAAAGCAAAAGCAATAATCTGCGCATTAGGAACAAATGAAGATAATTTATTCTTGGTTGTGCAGGCAAAGCATTTGAACCCAAATATAAAAATAGCAACGAGGTGTGATAACACAACTGTAGGGGATAGAATGAAAGCTTTGGGTGCTGATATTATAATAACTCCAGAAGTGATTGGAGGGTATGAGCTTGCCAACAAAGTATTGGATGAAATAGAATAAAAAAGAGTTTAAATAAAAAATCTGTGCTTTTTATAATGAAACTTCGCTCTAATGTAAAATTTAGACTTTACCAAGAAATGCTTTTGGATAAAGCAGTTAAAACAGATTTGCTTTGCGTGCTTCCAACAGGAACAGGAAAAACTTTAATAGGTTTGGGATTGAGTTTGCTTAAGATTAAAGATGGAAAAATTTTATTTTTAACACCAACAAAACCATTATGCGAGCAACACAAAAATACTTTTGAAGAATTCTTAATTGATTATGAAGAAGAGGATTTGTGCGTGTATAATGGCAGCATTACGCCTAAAAAAAGAATTGAACTTTGGGAAAAGGGTAAAATAATTTTTGCAACAGGAGAAACGGTTGAAAATGATTTAATAATAGGAAGAATTGATTTAAATGATGTTTCTTTAATTATTTTTGATGAAGCACATAGGGGTGTTGGGGATTACGCATATACTTTTATTGCAAAAACATACTTGAAATGCAAAAGAAAAGAAAAAAAATTTCTTGGATTAACAGCAAGCCCTGGAAGTGATATAGAAAAAATAAAAGAAATCATGAGAAATCTGAATTTAAAAGAAATTGAAATAATTGAAGAAACTGATGAAATAATTAGAACGCATGTTAAAAAAAAGAAAATAAAACCTGTTTTCATATCATTGAGTGAAGAACATAAAAAAATCAAAAAATTTCTTGAGAATAGTCTAAAAAACCAACTTCTTCTTTTGAAAAATTGCAGTTTAATTGAAAGCATTGACCAACGAAAAATCAATAAAAGAACACTTCTTTTAGCGCAAAAGAAAGCATTGGAATTAATAAAAGAAGGCGAAAATTTTTATTCAGAACTTTCAACCATTAGTGCTTGCATTAAAATACTTCATTCAAAAAATGTGTTTCTTACTCAAGGAGCGGAAAGCTTATTAGAGTATTATAAAAATCTGCTTAAAAATAAAAAAACGAAAGCAAATAAAACAATTGTAGAAAACATGGATTACAAAAATGCTATATCTTTAGTAAATAATAAAAAAATTAAGAATCCAAAAATTGAAGCACTTATGAAAATTTTAAAAGAAAACTTAAGAAAAACAAGCAAGGCAATCATATTCACTGATTATAGAAAAACAACAGAAGTGTTGAAAAAAGAATTAATAAAAAATGAATTCAGTGCAGAAATTTTTATAGGCCAACGAAATGGAATGAGTCAAAAAGAACAAAAAAAGGTTCTTGAAAAATTCAAAAAAAATGAATTTCAAATTCTTGTTTGCACAAGCATAGGTGAGGAAGGCATTCATATTCCAAGCATTGATATTGGCATTTTTTATGAACCAATACCTTCTGCTTTAAGAAACATACAAAGAAGGGGTAGGGTTGGAAGAACAAATATTGGAAAAATTTTTGTATTAATAATGAAAAACACTGTTGATGAAGCGTATTATTGGGTTAGTAAATACAAGGAAAGAAACATGAGAAGAGCAATAAAAGAATTAAAAGAAAAAAATGATAATAAACAAAAACTCTTAAAAGAATTCTTTAATTAACTAAAAATATGAGTAAGGAATGTTATCTTATTAGAGGACTTCCTGGCACAGGAAAAACAACTATAAGCAAGATTTTATCTGAAATTTTAAATATTGAAATTCTAAGCACTGATAAAATAAGAAGAAGCATTAGTTTTAATGGAAACTTATATTCTAAAGAAAATAAAGAACAAGTATACAGAAAACTAGAAGAGCTTCTTCTTGAATCATTGAATGAGAGAAATCCAAAAATTCTTGATGGAACTTTTAGTAAAGTAACACAAGTAGAAAGAATTTATAATCTTTGCAAAACACAAAAATATGGATTAAAAATTATTGAGTGCTTTTGCAGTGAAGAAACAATTAAAAAAAGATTAATCACAAGAACAGATTCATTGAGTGATGCAGATTATGATGTTTATGAAAAAATAAAAGAAGAATACGAGGTTATTGGAAGAAACTTTCAAGTATATCCTCTGAACACAGAACAAAGTTTTTCAAAACTAAAAGCAATTTTAAAGGAGATTATTAATGACTGAAGAAGAGAAACCAAGAATTATTGTTGATTATAGAGAAAGCAAATCAAATGTAATAAAAAAATTGTTTGAACTTGAGTGTTTAATTGATGTGAAAAAACTTGAAGTAGGTGATTTTTTGTGCTCTGAAAGAGCATGTGTTGAAAGAAAAACAACAAATGATTTTCTAAATTCATTAATTGACAAAAGACTTTTTTCTCAAGCAAAGGATTTAAGAGAACAATTTGAAAAACCATTAATAATTATTGAAGGCGAAGACAATTTATTTTCTTTAAGAAAAATTCATCCAAATGCAATAATGGGTGCGTTAAGCAGTTTAGTAATTGATTATGGCATACCAATAATCAAAACAAACACTCCTTTTGAAACAGCACAAATGATTAAAACAATTGCTAAAAGAGAACAATTCAAGAATGGGTCTTCTGTGTCTTTGCGTGGAAAAAAAACAAGATTCAGTGATAAAGAACAAAAGCAATTCATAGTTGAAGGCTTACCATTTGTTGGACCTAAACTCGCAGAAACTCTTCTTAAAGAATTTAGAACAATAAAAAATATTTTTAATGCAAACAAAGAAGATTTAAAGAAGATTAAAAATCTCGGGGAGAAAAAAGCAGAATACATAGTTAAAATAATAAGTGAGGATTATGAAAAAAAATCCTATTAAATTTGTTCTTAAAAAAAGACAGGGTTTCTTAAACTCTTTAAATGAGAAAAACAAGAAGATTTACTTAACATTAGAGTTTTTCTTAAAGCTTTTAGTTTTAGCAACACCACTTTACTTAATTGAATGGTTGAAACCAAATTTATGGATTCTTGAATTTTCGCAAGCAATTGCTGTAAGAAACATCCTCCTATTATTTGGATACAAACCCATAATAACTACTACAATAAGCAGAGAAACTTTGATTCCATTATTAACTTTAGAAAATTCAGAAATCAATTTTGGGATTGACCCTGCTTGCACTGCGTATAGAAGTGTTTTAGCATTTGCAGCACTTGTGTTAGCTTACAACAAAAAAAATAAGATAAAAGCAATCATTTTTGGAACAATAATAATTTTCGCAGTAAATATTCTAAGAATAACAAGCTTAATATTATATTCAATAAGAATCAATGAAAATATTGAATTTTTGCATACCTTCTTATGGAGAGAAGGATTAATTACTCTCATATTAGTAATGTGGTTGTTTTGGATAAAAAATTAAATAAACCCCTCATACTCTTTTTTTTCATTAAATCCATTCCATTCTTCTTCATTAATTTCTTCAATAATTGATTCAATAGAATTAATCTCTTTAATTTGAAAATCACATACTTCTAAAATAAATGGTTTAAGAATTTTTGAATAAAACTCTAAGTATTCATTTATCACATCATAAGCATCTTCTTCACTTAATAAACTTGATTTAATTGCTTCAAAATAAAAAGTGTTTAATTTTTTATTTACTTCAGCATGCTTTTCTAACATTCCCCTTGTTGGATAAAAGTATTCACTATTATCCTTAAAAACCCTATCAAAAAAAGCAATACGATTATCTATATCCTTGTTCATGAATTGCAAAAAAATCTTATGATAATAACCTGTGTCAGTTATTTTAATCCCTAACATTTTTTCAAAAGATAATAAATCAAAACCCATTTCTTTTTTAATTCTCTTATAATCACTTAAAACGCGTTGACGAGTTCCTGAAACATTATTCCTTCGCCCTTTAATCTTTCTATAATTACTTAAAAAATCTTTAGTTGAAATATTTTTGAATCTTGATTTCTTATATGAATCTTTCTTGTTCATTAAGGAATAAATTAAAAAACACTTATTTTAAGGGTTTCTAAAAAAAATTATTGTTTTTTTACATTATTCGTTTAATTATTTTTTTACCATTATTCTTAAATTCTTTATAACTTATAACATTAAAACTTTCAATAATAACTCCTTTGTCAAGCCAAGAACCCCAACCCAAACCAGCTTTTTCACACAATGCGTTCAAGAAATCCTGCTTATCAGGTATTTCTTTCCACACTTGCGGTAAGAGAACGCCTGCGTAAAATCCTTTGCGAAGTATCAAACCCATTCTATTATTAATTTTTTCTAAATACTCTTTCGGATTATTAACTTCTATTTTTTTTGGTTTTGTCAAAAAACTTACTTCAATCTCTATTTTATCAAGTTCATATCTTCTAAGCGGCGGGAATCTTGGGTCTTGGAAAGCTGCACTTTTAGAAGCTTTCATTAAAGCATCCCATATTGGAAAAAGTGGTTTAATAAAACCCATGCAACCCCTTAATTTATTTTTAATAGTTAATGTAACAAAAACTCCTTTTTTTTGCTTAAACACTTCAGGAACAGCACCAATGAATGGTTCAGTGTTTTCAAAAACAGCATCTATTGTTTTTCTTACTAAATTAAACGCCCATTCTATATCTTTTTTCTCAAATTCTGTAATTGTTCTCATACCTAATAATCTATTTAAACCACTAATTTAAATTAATTTTCATGGAATCTTATGAAAAAGAAATAATAAAATTCTTAAAAACTAATGGCCCTTCGCATCCAAGCCAACTAAACAGTGTTATAAAAAAAGACACCTTTTTTTCAAAAGTAATATTAGATGAATTAAAAAATTCAGGCAAAATCCTAACAACAAAAGGAAAACTTGGAGGAAGCCCTTTATATTATTTGCCCATGCATGAAGAAAAAGCAAAAAAAATGATTTTTGATGGATTAGATTTCGTAAGCAAAAAATTTGTGAAAAAAATAAAAGAAAAAAGAGTCATCAAAGAAAGTGAATTAAGTGTTCAAGAAAAATACATACTTCCAAAATGCCTTGATTTCATTATTCCAATAAAAAGAAACAATGAAACTTATTTCAAATATTATTTGGATTTAAGTAATGAAATAATTTCAAATACTTCAAATATGCCAAGAATAGAACCTAAAACCCAAGAAAGTTTATTCAAGCAAAAAATTTCTGAAACAAGCACTAATAATGTGAAAGATAAAATAAGAGAAAAAGAAATAAATAATTTTGAAACTATTACTCAAAATAAATTAGTGGAATTAAACTTTGCAATTATTAATAAAAACAAGAAAAAAAAAGGAGAAATAGAATACGAAATAATAAGCCAAAATCCTATAAAACAAAAATATTATGTTAAAGCAAAAAATAAAAAAAGAGTGAGTGAAAGCGATTTAGCTGTAGCATTTACAGAAGCACAAAAACGAAAACTCCCACTAATTTTTGTAAGTGAAAATAAATTAAGCAAAAAAGTGAAAGAGTTTGCTAACAAAAATTATGGCGGATTAATGACAATAATTGAATTGAAATAATGAAACTATAATTCAAAAATTATGAAATTTTCTTATTTTTTTTGAATAGCGGGGCGTGGATTTGAACCACGGACCTCGGGGTTATGAGCCCCGCGAGCACTCCAGACTGCTCTACCCCGCTATCCGTATTGAAAAGAATACTCCTTTTTAAAAATTCCCCTTCTCGTTTTATACTCTCTCAAGTTCAAAAAAATTTAAGCAATAACCTGAACATTCTTAAATTTTATTGGCGGGCTTATAACTTGCCCATCACTTCTTGGTTTTTTCCCAATTGCAATAATCTTGTTAAAAAGCTCATAAACATTCCCGCTAATCATAACTTGTTTCACAGGAGTAAGAATCCCATTATTCACGAGATAAACATTCTCGCAATTAAGACTGAAATCCCCACTTGTTGGATTAACTGTGTGCGCACCTATTAAAAAATTAATCAAGAGAGAGGTTCCATCTAAAAGTTCAGAATAAGAATAATCCCCAGGTTCTACTATTAAGTTAGTGTGATAAACGCTTGGGCGTTTAAGAAGCGTTGCAGAATTCCCTGTTGAAGAAACAAATTCTTTCCTTTTAATTTGAGCAAATTTTGTTGCAGAATACCAATCACTAATGAAATTTTTTAAAACACCTTTTTCAATAATTTTTGTGCTTTGAGTTCTCACTCCTTCTACATCAAACTTGCTTGAACCCACTCCATAATCAACAATGCCAGAATCTGTAAGAGAAAAATTAGCACTAAATATTTTCTTATTTAATTTGTCTTTAAGCAAACTCTTGCCTTCAAGAACATTATTCAACCAGATTGAAGGACTAAATACTGATTCTAATAAATCTTGAATTGCAGGATAATTAAGAATAACATTCATTTTTTTTGTAGGTATTTTAACAGGATTTATAGATGTTTTGCATAAATTAACAGCATTATTCACAAAAAAATCAAAATTTGGATACCTTCTTGAAACACAGTACTCGCTTGCTGTTGCACCTTTTTTTGTAACACTTATCTCAGAAGATATTAAAGAATCTTTTGAATCAATAAAAATACCATTTGTATTAGCAGAAATATTCCTGTTAATCTCTTTATTCATAACTAATTGCTGAACAATGGTTCCTTCAGTCTTGTTTAAAATGCTTAATCCAACTTCAATCATGTCTTCTTCAGTCATTAAATCAAGTCTGCTTGAACTTGTTCTTACACCCCTATAACTTTGAGTGCTTGGAAGTGAAAAACTCGTTTTTAAAGGCACAGAAACTCTTGCAGATTTTATTGCATTTCTTAAACAAGTTTCCCAATCACCCAAATTTGTTGTTGTAGCGCTTCCGCTTGCATTATTAATCGTAACTCTTATTGTTAGTGTAGTAATATCTCCTGCTGTTATTTTTCTTAATTTTGTATCAAAAAATGCTTTAATTTTAGAATTTTTCTGAACAAAAACTTCAGTATCATATTTTGATTTATTTATAATTTTTTCAATAATCCCTTCCACCAACAATCGCCTCATCAATTTTAATAAATGGTGCTTTCTCATCAACAGGCACTCTTTGTCCTTTTTTCCCGCATTGTCCTGCTGTAAAAGAAAGTCTTGCTTTTTTTCCAACACCTGAAATTTTATTTAAGATTTTCAAAGAATTCCCGCTTAATGAAACACCTCTTAAAGGAGTAGTTATTTTTCCATTTTCTATTAAAAAAGCTTCTTTTGCATTAAATAAAAAATTTCCTTTTGTTGGCTCAACAACCCCGCCTCTACTGCCAACAAGGAAAATCCCTTTTTTAATAGACTCAAAAAGTTCTTCTTCAGAAAAGCCTCCTTCTTTCAAAACAATATTGCTCATTCTTGGAATTGGCAGTGCATTTGCAAATTCACTTCTCCCATTACCAGTTGGCTCTTGTTTCATTTTTGCTGCAGTAGTTCTTGAATGCAAATAAGATTTTAAAATCCCTTTTTCTATTAAAATTGTTCTTCTTGCTTTTATCCCTTCATCATCATATAAATATGAACCCGAGGATTCTGGAAGTGTTGGATCATCATAAAGCGTTATTAAATCGCTTGCAACTCTTTCTCCAAGCTTATTTTTAAACAAACTTTGATTTTCTAAAACTGCGTCAGCTTCGCAGGCATGACCTATTGCTTCATGAAAAAAAACACCTGTTATTTCAGGGTCAAGGATAACAGGATATCTTCCTGCTGGAGCTGGTTTAGCTCTTAATAATGTCTCGCATTTATTAATAACCTTTTTTGCAAGCGCGTTTATATCAATTTTTTTTAAAACCTCCCATCCTCCTTGCTTTCCAAAAGTATAATAATATTCTTGAAGATTATTCCTATCCTTCATAGTGACAAAAATATTTAATCTGATTATATGCTGTTTTAAATTGATTTCTGAGAATTCGGAATTCAAAAAATTTTTACTTTCCTCGCTTAAATATACTACTGCTAATGTGTTTTTAATTCTTGGATGCTCTTTTAATTCATCTGTTACTTGTTTTAAAAATTCTATTTTTTCTTCATCACTTATGTCAAAAATATTTGAATTCACATTTTTTTCAAAATATTTAACTTTTTTATAATTGCAAATATTTTGCTTTTCGTTGGAATACTTTCCAAACGCCCTTGCTATATTTAATGCTTTTTTGAAAGCGTTAGAAAGCCTGCCATCATTAAAATATACAAAACCAAGACCATTATTGTTAAAAACCCTTAAACCCTTCAAAGAAGCATTAATTCTTGAATTCACAGTAACTACTCCATTCTCCATTTTTAACATGTGAGATATTGAAACATTCTCTCTCAAATCAGAATAAGCGATTCTATATTTTTTTAAAAGATTGAAATACTCCATAATGTTAAATAAAGTGTTAAATAGCCTTTTTAATCTTTGCTAAAATCTTTTTCTTTGACTTGCTCCAAATACAAGCATGTTCCAAGACTTCGTCTATCGTATTTACAGGAATTATTTTTATCTTCTTCAAATCTTCTTTAGAAAGAAGAACATCTTTTTCATTCATTTTAGGTATTATCACATTTTTTATACCAGCATCAATAGATGCTTTTATTTTAGCATTAACCCCTCCTATTGGCAAAACTTCTCCTCTCACACTTAAAGAACCAGTCATAGAAAGGTCTTGTTTAATTGGTATTTTTTCTAAAGCACTAACTATTGCAGTAGCAATACTTATGCTTGCAGAATCTCCTTCAACACCTTCATAAGCTTGAAGAAATTGAATGTGAATATCATAATCCCTTATGCTTTTTCCTGAGTATTTTTTGATAATTGCTGAAACATTTGTTACTGCTTCTGTTGCTATCTTGCCTAATTTGCCTGTTGCTATAATGCTTCCTCTCTCTTTAGCGAGAGCAGGCGTAATCGTTGCTTCAATTGGCAAAATTATTCCTGTATTCGTATTACTGATTACTGCTAAACCATTCACTCTTCCTTCTTTTGAACCCTTTGTTTGAATTACTTGGTATTCCTTCTTTTCTTTTATGTATTTTTGTGCAATTTGTTGTTCAACATAACGATTCAATTTTAAACCCTTAATTACATGTTTTCTTTCAACAAATTTAGAACCTTCTTCTTTTGCTATATCGCCTGCTGCTCTAATCAACCCGCCAATTTCTCTTAACCTTAAAGTAATTTTTCCTTTCCTCCCGGATCTTCTTCGTGCTTCATCTAAAAGCTCTAAAACCGCTTCTCTTTTGAAATGAGGAATTTTTTTATCTTTCTCCACTTCTTGAGCAACAAAACGCGCAAACTTCTCCCTGTTTTCAGGAGTATCATCCATCAAACTATTCATGTAAACTTCATAACCATAACCCCTTATTCTGCTCCTCATTGCAGGATGCATTTGTTGAATTGTATGAAGATTACCTGCTGCAACAAGAACAAAATCGCATGGTGCAGGAGTTGTTTTAACCATTGCTCCAGAAGACCTTTCACTTCTCCCTGTTATTGCAAACTTTTTTTCCTGCATGCTTGTTAGTAAATCTATTTGTGTTTCTTGTTTTAATGTTGCGATTTCATCAATAAACAAAACTCCTTTATGCGCTTTATGTATTGCACCAGGTTCCACTCTCTCATGCGCGGGTGTTTGTAATCCTCCTGCTTGAAAGGGATCATGACGCACATCTCCAAGAAGAGCTCCTGCATGAGCACCTGTAGCATCTTCAAAAGGCGCTGTTTTTTTTCCTTCATTGTTTATTAAAAGTTTTGGAGTCACAATTTTTGGTTTAACAACCCTTAATTTATAGAAAGAGTAATATAATACGAGAACTAAAACAGAAACCATGAGAAACATTGTTGTTATCAAACGATCAACACCTATTAGTATATCACTTTTCTCTTTATTTGCAATAAAATCACCGATAAGTTGAATAAAATTCAAAACAACAAAAAACATGAGCAACCATAACCATCCTTTATTATTGTTAATAGGAGATGACTTTAAAGAATTTATTTTTGCCTTCTCAATTATTTCCTTTCCCTTGCCTGCTTGCACTGTTTTAATAATTGGTTTATTCTCATCTTCAAAATTAGGAAAACAAAGCATATCTTCTAACTCTTCGCTTGGCATTAATTCTGCCATTGCTTTGCCCAACAAACTTTTTCCAGTTCCAGGCTCTCCTATTAATAAAACATTTCTTCTTTGTTTTGCCGCTTTCTTAATAATAGTTACAGCATCATCCTGTCCTATAACCTGGTCTATTAATTTTTGCGGAATTTTTATTTCCTTTGTTGTCTTAAAATTAAGCTCTTTTTTTTTCATATAATCACTCTTTATGAAATCACTGTCTTTCTAACATTAGAATCAAACTAAGATATAAAAAGTTTAGGGAATATTAAAAAGAATTTTTAAGTTTTTTTTTAGTATGCGTTTTCTTCTTGTGGCTCAAAACTTGGTATTGCTGATTTACTGAGAATAACTATGTCTCCAATACTAATTAAATATTGATGAGGAACAATAACTCCTTTTGCACCTATGCCTACTGCTTTTGATAATAAACTTCCATTAGTGTTCTTTATTTTCCAACTTATGATTTTATTTTTTTCAATATTTAAATCTTCAACATCTCCAAAATAATCCCCGCCATCAGTATAAACCTTCATTCCATAAATTTTTGAAACATTTTTTAATTTCAGCATATTGCTCACCGTTTTTTATTAATAATAACGTATTACCTCCTTTTAATAAATTTTGTTGTATTATTTTTATCACTATTTTTTATTAAAAATCTTTTTTTCATCCCCTTTTCTTATCTCAAAATACTCATAAAATTTTTTGCCCAACCTTAATTGTCTTGTCCTTCCATGTGGTTTGCTCACAACAAAACCAATATTGCATAAATGATCAATATGATCATATGCTTTATTCCCACGTATTTTTATTACATCTGATTGAAGAATAGGGTTTTTATAAGCAATAACAGCTAATGTTCCAAGCAATGCTTTACTAAATTCTCTTTTTGCAAGGTCTTTAACTGCAGAAACATAAGCATTATTAATTCTCATAAGCCATTTATCATTTATACAAGTAACAACAAACCCTCCTTTATGTTTTTCTTTCAATTTTTTTAAACATTTATTAATTATGCTTTTGTTAATTCCCGTCCTTTCCTTTATCTCATTAATCGTCATTCCTGAAACACTTGTAAATAAAAGTGCTTCTATAATCTCCATTTCTTTTTTTAAATCATTTTTTTCTTCCAATTTTAATCTCACCAAATTCCTCTTCTTGTTTTAAATTTATTTTGTTGTCATTAGCAAGTTGAAGTAATGGAATAAACGTCCAAACAATATCCTTTTTGCTTGTGTTTCTTTCTAAAAGCTCATCAAATAAAATCTCATCTTTTTTATTTATATTCAAAAGCTCGCAAATTCTTGAATAAATTTTTTTTATTTTGTCAGTTATGTTTATTGGTTTGAATTTATATTTCATTCTTTCAATCTTTTTTCTTCGCCTCATTCTTTCTTTTTTCCTATCAAGAACTTTCATTGATTGGTGGAGTGCATCTACTAATTCATCAATTGTAACTTTTCTAAAACGCACAGGAGAAAGATTAGGTATAATCTCAAAATCATTTGGCAACTCTAAAAAGTCTTCTTCTTGTTTGTTTTTCCTTAAGATATCAAGTATTCCTGCTAATTCGCTTAAATAATAATCTTTTCTTACAAGGGAATTATAATCAAAATATTCTGATTTTAAACGTACAAGAATTGATGCTGCTAAAATTATTTTTCCACTTATCCTAAAATCGTGTTTCCCTAATTTTTTTATAAATTCCAAATATTTTTTAGTTATTAAACCAACATTAATATCCCAAGGATCCATGCCTTCCTTTTTAACAATATCTCTAAGAACACCCTCCCACGTAAGTTTAGGAGAAAGTATTATATTGTATATTTTTTCTTCATAGGTCATTTAATTCCCCGTTCCCCACCCACAATTTCTAAAGGGAACGCCGAATAAACAAATGAATTGTTAATTAATTAATTTTTACCCAAAATAACTTTTTTGTTCCTTAGTTTCATTGCTTTTCATATTTTTAAATGCTGAAAAAAATTCTTCATATTTTTTTGTCTGAGTTTTTGTTATTGATGGTCCAACATCCTTAATTGCTTTCAAGAAATGGCTTTTTGTAACTTTCACTGCTTCCATATTTTTTCTTAAAGCAATCATGCCTGCTTCATAACAAACTGCTTTTATATCAGCGCCTGAAAAACCTTCTGTCAATTTCGCTAACTCATTTAAATTAACATTTTTATCAAGAGGCATCTTTTTTGTATGAACTTCAAAAATCTTCTTTCTACTTTCAAGATCTGGCGGTGGAACAAATATGAGTTTATCAAACCTGCCAGGCCTAAGTAAAGCAGGGTCAATTATATCAGGCCTGTTTGTAGATGCAATAACTACAACATCTGTTAATTCTTGAAGTCCATCTAATTCTGTAAGCAATTGATTCACAACTTTCTCAGTAACCCTTAAACCTGCATCATATCCTCTTCTTGGGGCAAGACCATCAATTTCATCAAAAAAAACAACACACGGACTTACTTGTCTTGCTTTCCTGAATATTTCTCTAACACCCCTTTCTGACTCACCCACCCACTTGCTAAGAAGTTCAGGTCCTTTAATACTTATGAAATTTGCTTCGCTTTCATTAGCAACTGCTTTTGCTAAAAGCGTTTTACCTGTGCCAGGAGGGCCGTAAAGCAGGATTCCTCTCGGTGGTTTAATGCCCATTCTTTCAAATGATTTTTTATATTTTAATGGCCACTCAACAGATTCTATTATAAGTTGTTTTACTTTTTCCAAACCACCAATATCAGTCCATTTAACATTTGGCACTTCTATGCTCACTTCTCTCATTGCAGAAGGGCGAACATTTTTTAGTGCATTTATAAAATCTTCTTGTCCAACAATAAGTTTTTCAAGAAATTCTTGTGTAATTCTTTCATTTTCTTCTAATTTAAGCTCTGGTAATTTCTCTCTTAAAACATTCATTGCTGCTTCTTTAACAAGAGCTTCTAAATCAGCACCAACAAAACCATGAGTCATGCGCGCAATATCCTCCAAACTAACATTTTTATCCAATGGCATATTTCTTGTATGGATTTTAAGAATCTCTAATCTTCCTTGCACATCCGGAACTCCAATTTCAATTTCTCTGTCAAATCTGCCTGGTCTTCTTAGTGCAGGATCAATTGCATTAGGCCTATTTGTTGCTGCAATAACCACTACTTTTCCTCTTGATTTCATTCCATCCATTAAAGCAAGCAATTGAGCTACAACTCTTCTTTCAACTTCACCTACTGCTTCTTCTCTTTTTGGTGCAATAGCATCAATTTCATCAATGAAAATTATGCTTGGAGCACCTTTTTCTGCTTGCTCAAAAATATTTCTCAATTTCTTTTCAGCATCTCCAACCCACTTACTCATGATTTCTGGACCATTAATTGTTACAAAATTTGCTTCGCTTTCATTAGCAACTGCTTTTGCTAAAAGCGTTTTACCACTTCCAGGAGGGCCGTAAAGCAGGATTCCTTTTGGAGCTTCTACACCCAATCTTTCAAAAAGCTCTGGGTACTTCATAGGTATTTCAATCATTTCTCTTACTTTTTTTACTGCCTTGCTTGCACCACCAATATCTTCATAAGTAACCATTGGAATTCTTTGCATTTCTACATCAACAGGCTCTCTTCTTAATTCAACTCTTGTAGAGTCTGTAACCAAAACATGTCCTTGCGGTTTAACATTTACAACAACAAAACTAATTTCTTGAAAAGTAAAAGTCATTGAAAAAAGGTCAGATTCAATCATTCTAAAAATATCATCAAAAGGCGAACCACTCATTGTGCGTCTTCTTCTACGCGTGCCTCCAAGACGCACAATATCCCCTTTTTTTAATGCTCTTCCTAAAAGATTTTGTTTAAGTATTTCAGGATTAATATCTATGGTTATGTGCTCGTTTTCCTTCTTTATTGGTGCAAGAGTTATTACTTCTGCTCTTTTAACATCTGCTTTTTTTACTTCAACTACTTCTCCCATGCTTGTTTTTGCATTCTTTCTTATAAACCCATCAATCCTAATTATGTTAAGGCCAACATCAGCAGGGTATGCTCTATCAACAAGAACAACAGCACTTGACTCTTTGCTTTTTATTTCAATAAAATCTCCGGGAACAACACCTATTTGCTTCATTGACTTTGTGTCAATTCTTGCAATCCCTTTCCCAACATCGTCTTGAACTGCTTCAGCAACTTTTAAACGTATCATCTTTTTTTCATTTTTATTTCTTTTATTTAACATTTTTCAAACACCTTTCCTAAAACTTGAGTATTATAATTCTTTTTTTCAATTTAGGTATTTTGGCTCTGCCTTTTGTTTCAAACTCAATCATTTTGTGTTTTTCAAGAGCACAAAGATCTTCATAAACATTTTTTACATCTCTATTCAATTTTTCTGCAAGATCTCTTATTGAAAAAAAAGAATTATTGCTTAACTTGCTTAACATTTCTAAACGTTTTTTTGTAAATATTTCTAATAAATCAAAACAATCATCATTAAACAAATTAAATTCAACTTTGTAATCAACTTCTCTAAAAATTTTTTCAATCTCTTGATTAATCCCACTATTTTTAATCATGAATAAGTGAAGCAAAATTTTATTTATAAATATTTTGGTATAAAATACCAACAAAAACTCTTTCTTTCTGCCCCTTTCTTGTAAGAAAGGTGTAAGTTACCCCAAAGAACATATTAATAAAAATAGAGAAATATGTTTTGATTCTGCCCCTTTCTTGTAAGAAAGTTTTAATTGGTTGCTGGAGGTATCGGAACATGTAGGTTCTGATGCTGAAGGTTCTGATTGCCTCAAAGAACATATTATAAGGGAGTTAGTAAGAACCGTAGGTTCTGATGCTGAAGGTTCTTAATGGTTGCTGAGTATTTATTAAGGGAGGTATCGGAACATGTAGGTTCTGATGCTGGAGGTTCTTAATGGTTGCTGGAGATGGTAAGAACCCGCTGGAGGTTCTTACGTCTAAGAAAGTTTAATAATTATATTTGTTTTTTTCTTGTAATAATGACATGGATTAAAAAAATTGAGATGCAGGGATTCAAAAGTTTTGCGAATAAAACAGTAATATCTTTTGATAGGAATCTTTCTGTTATTGTTGGTCCTAATGGTAGTGGTAAATCAAACATTGTTGATGCGTTGTTTTTTGTTTTAGGAAAAACGAGTAAAAAGGATATGAGGGCAAGAAAGCTTGGTGAGTTAGTGTTTAATGGTGGGAAGGGTGGTAAACCGTCAAGTGAAGCAAGAGTTGATTTAATTCTTGATAATGAAGATGGAAGTATTGCAGGATTCAATGATAAAGAGGTTCGCATTTCAAGAAGAGTTGATAAAAAAGGAAACAGTGATTACAGGTTAAATGGTAAAAGAGTGACAAAGGCTGAGATTGATAGTTTTTTAAGAAACATAAATATTGACCCAGAAGGATTTAATATAATAAAGCAGGGAGAAATTGCGAGATTTGTTGAAATGCATCCTGAAGAAAGAGCAGATATTATTAAAGAAATTGCAGGCATTTCTGTTTTTGAAAATAAAAAAGAAAAAGCATTAAAGGAATTACAAAAAGTTCAGGATAAAGTAAAAGAGTTAAACATTGTATTAAAGGAAAAGGAAAAACAATTGCAAAGCTTGTTGGAAGATAAAAAAACAGCTGAAAAATATCTTAAATTAAAAAATAAGGTAATTTATTCTGAAGCGCAGGTTTTAAACAAAAAATTGGAAATAAGTAAAAAAAAGTTTGATGAAATCACTTCAAATATTAATAAGTTAAATAGTGAAATTGATAGATTAAATAGTGAAATTAATAAATTAAATGAAACAGAAAAAGAAAAAGAGAGTGAAATAAAGGAATTAAGCAAAAAAATTGAGAATGAAGGTGAAAAAGAGAGCAAAAAAATTGAGAATGAAATAAAGGAATTAAGAATAAATATTGAGAGCAAAGAAGATTTAATAAGAGCGTATAAAGAGCAATTGGAAAGGTTAAAAGAAAAAAAGGAGAATACAAAAAAAGAAAGAATTGAAAATGAAAAAAAACAGAAAGAATTGAAAAAAATTATAAGTATAAAAAAAGAAAAACTGAAAACTTTAAAAGAAGTAATAGAAAAAAAGGAGGAGTTTTTAGAAGAAAATAAATCAGGAGAGCATTTTTTTGTGCTTCAAAGAGAGTCATTAAGTATTGAAGAAGAAATTGTAAAACTTGAGAACAAATTAGAAAAAGCAATTGAAAACAAAAAATTGCTTAAAAAAAAGTCATTATTAGAAAAAGAATTCTTGCTTTATGATAAAAAACTAAAATTAATTAATAAGAAATCTTCGCAACAAAGAGAATTAAAAAAAGAAATATTAAAAAAACAAGAAGAAGTTGAAAAATATTTAAATTATCTTATAACTGAAAAGACAAAAATAGAAGAAAGAATAAAGATAAAACAAGCGTTCAGAGAAGAAGGTATAAAAGAGATTCTGAAATTGAAAAAAAACCCGGGAATAGGGCATAAGATTTACGGAACTTTTGCAGAATTAATAACTGTTCCTGGAGAATATGCTTACGCGTTCAAAGAACTTGCAGGAGAAAACTTGAAAACAATTGTTGTAGAAGACAAAAAAACAGCGTTAATATGCGTAGATTATTTATTAAAAAATAGGTTTGGTAAAGTAAGGTTTCTTCCTTTAAAAGAATTAACTGAAATTAAAATCCATGAGAGGAATAATAAAATAAATGGAGAGAAAGCAATTAATTTAATAAAATATGATAAAAAATTTGAAAAAGCAATTAAGTGGCTTTTTGGAAATAGTTTAATTGTTGATGATATAAATAAAATCCCATTAAATGAAATTGCTGTGGATAAAAAAGGGGTTGTGGTAAAAAATAATTTAATTATTGGAGGTTCTGAAACAAGTAGAACAGGATTTAAAGAAGAAGATAATGAAAAAAAATTGTTAGAATTGAACAAAAATTTAGAAGATTACAAGAGTTATAAAATAAAGTTAAAAAATGAAGAAAACAAGATTACAGGAATTATTAATAGTATCTTAAATGAACAATCTGAAATAAAAAATAATTTGAATTTAATAAAAACTCAATTAAAAGAAATAGAGAAAAAAATTGATGTGGATTTCCCAAAAGAAGAGGATATAAGAAAAAAATTGAATAAATTAAAAGAAGATAAGAAAAAAATTGAACTTATTCTTTCAAGCACGAAGAAAACAATAAGTGAAGATGAAATCAAGGAATTAGAAAGAGAATTAAAAACATTAAAAAACAAGTATCAGGAAATGGTTTTAGACATTAAAACAAAAGAAGCTGAATTAACGCAAGTGCTTATGAGTGAAAATAAAAGAATAATAAATATTTTAAACCAACTTGATAAACAAGAAAAAGGATTTAAAATTGATATTAAACAAATGGAAGAATATGTGAAGGATTCAAAAAAACTTTTGAAAGAAAAAATTGAGTATGAAAAGAAGTTTTTCTCTAACATAAAAAAATTAGATAAAAGAAGAAAAAAACTTAAACAAGAATTGGAAAAAATAAGAATTTCTTTAATGAAAAATAAAGGAATGATTGAAAGAAAGGAGGAAATAATTAATGAATTAAAAATAAAGAAATCAGAAGTTATAGGAGAAATTGCAGGTCTTAAAGAAAGGTTGAAAGAGTTTTCTCATATTGAAATAAAAAATACAAGAAAAACATTAAAGGAGTTATGCGAAGAAGAAGCAAGATTAAGAAGAGAAATAGCAAATTATGGAGCTGTAAATATGAAAGCACTTGACACATACATGCATGTGAAAAGTGATTTTGAAGTTTTAAAGGAAAAATCAGAAGAACTTGAAAAAGAAAAAGAAGAAGTGCTTAATTTAATTTCACAAATTGAAGGCAAAAAAAAGTTTGTATTTCTTAATACTTTAAAAGATGTTAATAAGAAATTCAACGAGTCATTTAGTTATTTAAGTCCTGAAGGAGAAGCAAGATTAACATTAGAAACTCCTGAAAATCCTTTAGAAGGAGGGCTTGAAATAATTGCAAGACCTGCAGGAAAAAAAATGTCCTCTCTCTCACTTTTGAGTGGTGGAGAAAAAACACTTGTAACTATTGCATTCTTATTCGCAATTCAAGACTATAAATTAGCTCCATTCTATGTTGTTGATGAAATTGATGCTGCTCTTGACAAAACAAATAGTGAAAAACTCGCTATGCGCATAAGAGAATATTCAAAAAAAACACAGTTTATTGTAATATCCCATAATGATGAAATAATTATGATGACTGACAAACTTTATGGAGTGAGTTGCAATGACAAAAAAATAAGCCAGATTGTAAGCATTAAATTAGATGATATTGGAAAATATAAAGAAGATAATAATTAAAAAAAAACAAACTTTATAATAAACAAAAAATTCCTTATTTTTTACAATAAGGGCTCGTGGTCTAGTGGTTATGACATCGCGTTTACACCGCGGGGGTCGCAGGTTCAAATCCTGCCGAGCCCACTAATCATTCTTAATAAATTAAAAAAAAATAGAAAGTGTAAGCAGGCTTGGAGTGGACCAACATCCCAAAACAAGAGGTTTTTATTCATTGCTCCACCTCGCTAACCCATCAGCATTGCAGAAATTGCTTAGTGCTGCTCCGTTCCCGGCCTGACACGATTCACAACTTCTGCAACCAGATAGGACGAGGCTTCGACGCGCCGAACAAAAACATTGCTTTGTTCAATTGGCCGCCTCCAAGCTTTCGAGGCTGGCATATAGACGGTTTCCAGCAGTAGGGGACGCCTAACCCCCCCTCTAGCTTACACAAAAAGAATAAGAAAAAAAGGTATTATTAAAGATTACTAATGCAATTATTTATTCAAGTTCTTCTTTTAAAATCACTTTCACTCCTCTCGCGTACCTTGCTGTTTTCGAAGTTCCTACAAGATACTTCACATTATTATAACTTGCTTTTTTTACTAACTCCTCTGTGATTTCACCATCTAAAAGCACTGCAAATGCATTTTCAACATCTGGTATTGTGTCTAAAAGTGAGTCAAGCGGGATTTTACCAAGAATGTTTAAATCCTTGTCTAAAAGATATGCTCCTTTTGTCCCAATTAATTCATCCATCATTTTCAAAAATTCGCTTTTCAATGTTTTAGGAATCCTTAAACTCTTTGTTGTTGGTTTTCTTGCATATCTTTTCTTATATGTTGTTCTTTTAATTGAGGATTTTTTTGTTTTCAAAAAATCGTTTAAAGGAATTCTTGATCTTAATGCTTTTAATAATTCTTTTCCTGTTAATTCCTCAATCTCTTTTCCTTCTGGTGCTTTCGCAACAAAATCCAACGCTATCAATTCTTTTAAAGCTTTAACAATTAAATCCCCGCCTCTATCTCCATCTACAAGAACAGTTACGCTTTTTCCCTTGCAAAGATTTTGAATTGATTTAGGTATGCTTGTGCCATTCACTTCTAAACAATTTGTTATTCCGTGTTTCAATAAATTCAAAACATCTGCTCTTCCTTCAACAAGAATCACTTCATCGCTTGAAAGAAAATCAGGACCCGCAGAAATTCTGTCTGGACCTAATTCAACTATCTCGCTTTTCCTAACATAACTTCTTACCTTTTCTGTTATTTCTTGCGCTTCCGGTGTTTTTGCTTCAAGTGTTTTAAGAAGATCTCTTGCTCTTTTCATAAGAAACTCTCTTTTATTTATTCTCACATCTTCTATGTTTGTTACTTGTATTCTTGAATCACAAGGACCAATTCTTTGAATTGTTTCTATAGCTGCACCAACAACAGCAGTCTCTGTTTTATCAAGACTACTTGGAATAATTATTGTACCGCTTGTTTTTCCTTCTTCTGTTATAAGTTCTACATCAATTCTTCCGATTTTTCCTGATTTTTGTAATTCTCTTAGTTCTAAATCAGAACCAAGAAGCCCTTCTGTTTGGCCAAAAATGGCTCCAATAACATCTGGTTTTTCCACAACACCTTCAACTTCAATTTTTGCATTAATTATATACTTTGCTGAAATAGGAGCAATTTTACCCATAAAACCTTACCTCCATTTTTTAAAAAACAACTGATAAATTATTCTTGTTTTTTTTTCTTTACAAAACTCCATTCTCAATGAGTTCATTAATTATCATGATTTAGTGATTTAGTGATTTGTGATAATTTTGACTTATCAATTGTTTTTTAAATGTAATAAATGTGCCCCTAAACACTAACTCCTGAATTCATAGTAGTTTTTCAACAGTCTCCATCAGGTACCTTCATGTAGGGGCATAGCCTTGCCAAAGATAATTAGAATTTTATTCATTTAAAAACGTTTTTATTTAATTGTTTTTAAATGAAAGGTATGAAAAAAACAAACAAACTTGTTAGAATAATAATGCCTGCAAAAAATGAAGAAAAGAACTTAAGAATACTCCTCCCAAAACTTAAAGATTTTAAAGTAACTATTGTTGATGATAATTCTTCAGATAATACATCTAAAATAGCAAAAAAATATAATGCAAGCATAATTAGGAATGAACAAAGCATTGGTCCTTCATTATCAATTGAAAAAGCGTTAAAAACTACAAAAGAAAGCATAATAATTTTAATGGATTCTGACAATGAACATAATCCAGAAGATATTCCAAGGTTTCTGAAATCTTTGAAAAAAAATGATGCGGTTTTTGGAAGAAGGGAAATAATTCCAAGAATATCTGAAAAAATGCTTTCAAAACTTTCTTCAAAAAAAGGCATACATGACTTGTTTTGTGGTTTTGTTTGCTTTAAAAAAGAAGTTTATGAAAGAATAGGTTATTTTGAAAAAGAAAATACTTTTGGTGCAGAATTCAAATTAAATTGTGTTAAACATGATTTCAAAATTAGTGAAATAAAAATAAAATCAAGAAGAAGAAAAAACCCAAGAATAGGCAATAATTTGAAAGCAAATTTAAAAATTTTAAAAACAGGCTTTCAACTTTATAAGAAATTATTGTTTTAGATTATAAAAATCTTGAAAGATTGAAATGTGATTTAATCTCGTTTTGGATGGAATACATTTCATTATAAATTTGTTTTTTCCAATTTTCAAATGTGCTTTTGTAAATATAAACATCGTAAATTCCTTTAAGAAATTTAAGAATAGGTGATGTCTCCCACCTATTTTCATAATCTGTTTTAAGAATAGCTTTAAAAGAGATTTCTATATCTCCTTTATTCATGCTCACTTCAACTCCTTCTCTTTTTACCTTAACTTTTTCTAAACCAACAATAAAATACCCTATTTTAATTATAAACATCGTGTAATCATCAACCTTTTTTTGAGCAACCCAATTAATTTCTATTTGCTTTCCTGCACTTGTAATTTTTTCTTTATACTTTTCTTCCTCAACAGTGTAATTTTCTGCTGTTAATAAATCATAAAGAAGTTTGTAAACCTCTCCTAAGTCAAAAACACCAACATATCTTACTTTGCTTGTCCCAGCAACAGTAAACTCTTCAGACATAAATTAAAGTAAAACGAGTTTAGAATAAAAAGATTATGATATTTAGAAAAAATCATCTTATTCTTAAAGCATCAAGATTTCTTGGCGCACTTGTTTCAACCCTCATTATTTTATGAAGAGTTGAAGCCATATCAAGGCATTTAGAACTCTCGCCATGATTAATTATGATTCTTTTCGGTCTTGGATTTAAAGATTTAACAAATTCTATTAACTCGTTTCTGTCAGCATGCCCTGTTAATGCGTGTATTGTATAATGCTCAAGTTTTATTGGAACTAATATTTTCTTGCCATTATGTTCAAGATAAATTTCTTTAGCCCCGTTTTGTATTTCCCTTCCTGGACTGCCTTGGCCTTGATATGCAACAAATATTAAAGCATTTTTTGGATTATCACTTAACGCTTTTAAGTATTCAACAGATGGACCTCCCACAAGCATTCCACTTGTAGCAAGAATCACGCAAGGCCCTGTTTCTTCAATGATTAAGTTTCTTTCCTTATTTGAACCAACCCTTTTAAAAACAGGATTCAAAAAAGGATTATGGTCTTGTTGGAAAATAAGATTCCTCACTTTCTTATTAAAGAATTCAGGATAAGTAGTGGTTATTGCAGTTATATCCCATACCATGCCATCAATAAATATTGGAATCTCAGGCAATAATTTTTTTCTTACTGCTTCTTCAAGAATTAACATTACTTCTTGTGCTCTTCCAACTCCTAAAACAGGAATTAAAACTTTCCCCCCCCTATTAATTGTTTTAGAAACATAATTTATTAAATCAAGTTCTGCTTCTCTGCGCGGTTTTAATACGTCTTCTTTTGAACCATAAGTGCTTTCTATCATCACTGTTTCTAATCTTGAAAACTTGTTATCTGCTTTGTTTAAAAGTTTGCTATCAAGGAATTTGAAATCACCTGTTACAAGAAAATTATGAAAGCCATCTCCAATATTTAAATGAACCATTGAACTTCCTAAAATATGACCTGAATTATGAAAAGTTATTCTTATATCCGGAGTAATATCATTCACTTCCTCATAACCAAAACAAACTACATGTTTTACCATTTCCTTAATATCCCTTGAATCATAAAGCACTTTTTTTGCTTCTTTTTGAGCAATATCAACATAATCAAGTTCTAAAAGAGTCATTATATCTCTTGTTGGTTCTGTGCAATAAACAGGGCCTCTATAACCATATTTAAATAAATAAGGCAAAAAACCGTGATGATCTAAATGTGCGTGCGTGATTATAACAGCATCTAAATCTTTAAGATTAAATTCAGGTACTTCTAAGTGTGGAAAAGCGTTTTTATCATTAGCAACATTAACACCGCAATCAATTAATACTCTGCTTATAGGTGTTTGAAGAAGCAAACAAGAACGTCCTACTTCTCTAAAACCGCCTAATGCTGAAATCCTCACCCAATACTTCTCTCCTCTCTTCCAATCAACATAAATTTTTTGTCCTAACTCATTTAAAAATTTTCTTCTATAATCAGAATTTTGGTAATAAGTTAATCTTATTGTCTTGATTATATCTGAAGGAATAATTGGTGCTCTCCTTACTTTTGGAATCCAAATAGTATTATTTCTTATTCTTTCAAGAAGCTTGCCATTTTTTCCAATAATAATGCCAGGTTTCTCTGCTTCTATTATTACAATGCTTCTTTTTTCATCAAACCATAAATCCTTAATTCCCGCTTCTTTTGGAACCATGCTTAATATTTCTTTTTTAGTGGATTCAGGATCCCTTAATAATAAATTGTCAGGTCTAACTTCAACTCTTTTTTTTATAGTTTCCACTACTTTTTTTATTGAAGTTTTGTGATTGAACAAAAACAATTTATTTTTTGTATAAAGGACAATATTTGCACCTTCAAAAGCATAATCAGTAATCATGGCATCTGAAGGCAATAAGTCCTTTATATTTTCTATTAATTTTTTTGCTTCCATTTAAAAAACCATTTTTTAAAATAAAAATTTGAAAATGATATTATTTTATCCAAGTGTGATAAATTAATTTAATCATTTTTTTAAACTTTTCTCAATCTCTGTCTTTGAAAGTTTATTCACTCCTTTTTTGTCAATAACAAAAACAGTTATTCCCTCTCCTGTATAAAGATCTCTTCTAATTGCAGCATTTATAGCTTTTACTGCAATATGTATTGCCTCTTTTGTTGTAAGCATTTTATCTTTTAAATATTCATCAAGAATTCCATAAGCAAAAACACTTCCGCTTCCAGTTGAAATCCAATTATCTTCTATTAAAGAACCATCAGGTCCTAAACTGAATAAATGACCTTTATCATCTTCATCATATCCTGCAAGCAACATTTGAACATAAAAAGGGAAATAACCTTTTCCTCCTGCAAGAATATTTGCAAGAAGAGTCGCGCATGCTCTTGAAGAAGGTTTCTTCCCTCTTCTAATTGTCCATAATTCCATTTGAGAACGCAAGTATTTTATTATTAATTGATTATCCCCAACAGAACCTGCCATTGTAATTGCAACATTATCTGTTATTTTCTCAATCTTTGTTATTTTATGCACATTCAAATTTCCCATACTAACTCTTTGGTCTGCAGCAAGTATAACTCCATCCTTGCATACAATACCAACTGTTGTTGTTCCTTTTTTTATCAAATCTTTCATTTTATTCTCTTCCAATTGCGCATTCATTGTTTTGTCACCGAATAAAGAATTGGTTATTAACTAATCTTTCCAAAATAATCACTTATAAACTTTACTTAATATATTTTTCTTAATAAATTCATGTGGGTTCGCCCGGATTTGAACCGGGGTCGCGAGGTCCCAAACCTCGAATCCTAGACCAGGCTAGACGACGAACCCACTCTTTCTTAAAATTCATTCCCCTCATTAAATATTTTTCTATGTATTTTTAAAACTATCTTTCTAATACAATATTCTCTGAAAAAGAACTTAAAGTTTCTTCAATTTTATTATTCAAATTCTTATCAATTTGCGTGCTAAAAGAAAGATAAACTTTATTTTTAATCTTAGAAAATATTTTATTAGGAAGTGATTCCCATAATTTTTTATTTATTCTTCCATATTCTCTTTCAAATCCTTTTGGCAGGATTACAAAAACTGTAAAAACATTCTTATTTTTTTCAAAAGTTTTCGCAAAAACTTCTTCAATATTCAACGTTTGTTCCTTTTTCATTAATTTTATTAATTCCTCATGCGCCTTTTTCACATTTTTTTCATCAACAACTTTTCCCTCAAACACTTCTTTCGCTTTATTCAATTGACCAAGAGCCTGTATAAGTGCTTGAAATAAAGGATTATTAAAAAAATAATTTTTATATTTCTCAGGTCTAAAAGCAATAATCCCTGAAGACAAAACTCCAACAATAACATCTTGCGTCCATAAAGGCATAAACATATTTATTGAAAAATCCATAAACAAATAAAAACTATTTGGAAAAAATTTAAATAGTGTAATTACCATTAAGTAGTTATGAATTTAAAAATATTTTATCCTTATGAAGATGAGATATCTGTTTTTTTTAGACCTGACAAGAAAGTAGTAATTGATAATAGATTAATACCTTTTATTTTAGAGGAGTATATTAAAAAAACTAAACAAAATCTTGAAACATTTTTTATTTTGGAAGGAAGAAAGGAAAAGAATGAAATTGTTTTTGATTCTGTTTTTTCACAAAATTATTTTTTTAAAAAAATGGGTGAATTCATTAAAACAAGTTCGTCTTTTGTGGAAATCAAAAAAATTGAAGAAATCTTAAATAACAATAAATCTAATAACACCTTTCTTTACATTCACACTCATTTGCCTGGATTAAGAATAAATACATATCTTTCCGAACCATTCTTAAATACAAACAAAAACTTGCTTTATGGCGTTTTAGGAAAACCTTTTAGTAATTTTGAATGCATAATTTATAAAAAACCAGAAGTAAGCATTAACTCCTTAAATTATGTATTAACAATGCAAAGAATTCCTAAAAATGATAGAAAAATATTAATGAAAGCATTTGACATAATTTACCCGCAAGAATCAAAAAAAATAAAAAAAATTAATTAACTTAGTTTAATCCCATTTTCAACCTTCTTATCTGGAATAATTAAACTTAACTTGTCCTTGCTTTTGTCAAAAGCAGCAAGCAGCATGCCTTGACTTTCAATTCCCATAATTCTTCTTGGTTCCAGATTCTTAATAAAAACTATTTGTTTATTTTTCAAATCTTTTGGAGAATAATACTTCTTTATGCCTGCAACAATTGTTCTTTTTTCATTTTCATTAAGTTCAATTGTTAATTTTATGAGTTTGTCGCTTCCTTTTATCTCTTCTGCTTCAATAATTCTCCCAATTCTTAAATCCATTTTAGCAAAATCATCAAATGTAATCATTCCATCTCTGCCTCTTTTTCCAAAATATTCCTCAATAGTTTTTGATTTTTCAACTTTTTCTTTTATTTTTTTAATTTCATTGTCATCAATTTTTTTGAATAATATCTCTGGTTTTTCGAATTTTACACTTTTTAATTTTCTTCCTATTTCATCCCAAGTTGGAGTTATTGATAAAATTTTATGGATTTTTTTCATTGTTTCAGGAAGGTAGGGATAAAGAAGAATGCTTAAATCCTTGCAAGCATTTGCACAAACATATAATTTTTTTTCACATTCCTTTTTATTTTCCTTGATTAATTTCCATGGTTCACTATCTTGAAAGTATTTGTTTATACTGCTTGATATTGATAAAATCTCTTGAAGAGCATCCCTTATGTTAATCTCCCATATTTTTTCAAAAATCTTTTCTTTTTTTCTTTCACATAAAGAAAGTATTTTTTCATCTTTTTTTTCAAATTTTGTTGGTTTTTTAATACCTTGTTTAAAGTTTTTGTTTATAAAACTCATCAGTCTATAAAATAAATTACCAATATTTGCAACCAATTCATTATTAACCCTGTCTTGAAATTCTTTCCATTTCCATTCAGTATCCTTGTTTTCTGGTATAATATGTGTTAAATAATACCTCCATGTATCACTGCTTACTCCACTTCTGCTTAAATTTTCACAAAAAACGCCAACGCCTTTGCTCTTACTAATTTTTTGACCTTCATAATTACAAAATTGAAGCCCCGCTACATTATAAGGAAGTTCATAAGTTCCATTTGCTAATAACATGCCACCCCACCAAATAGTATGAAATGGAATATTGTCTTTCCCAATGAAATGAATAATTTTTACTTTCTTGCCTTTTTTCCAATAATTCCTCCAATCCTTACTGTTTTTCTTAGCCCATTCTTTTGTAGAAGAAATATAACCTATGGGAGCATCAAACCAAACATAAAAAACCTTCTTTTTATACCCTTTTAATGGAACAGGAATCCCCCACTTCATGTCTCTTGTTATTGACCTTGGTTTTAATCCTTCTTTTATCCAACCCAATGCTAAGTTTTTCACGGATTCCTTCATTATTTTGTTGTTTTTAATCCATTCTTTAATTTTTGGGCTTAACTTGTCTAAGTCAAGAAATAAGTGTTTAAATTTCTTGAATACAGGAGTTGAATGACATACTATGCAATAAGGTTCTCTTAATTCACTTGGATTTAAAAGTGTAGAACATTTCTCGCATTGATCCCCGCGAGCAATACTCCCGCAAACAGGACAAGTTCCTTCAACATATCTATCCGGAAGTGTTCTTTCACATTTTGGACAATATGGAAGAAGCATTTCTTCTTCACTTATAAAACCGTTTCTGAAAATTTTTTTAAAAAAATGTTGTGTTGTTTCTGTGTGAATTTTTCTGCTTGTCCTGCTAAAATTATCATATTTTATATTTAACCAATTATAAATTTCTTTATGAACTCTGTATAATTTAGTGCTAAGTTTTTTTGGAGTAACACCAATTTTTTCTGCTGCAACAACAATCGGGGTTCCATGCTCATCACTACCACCAATGTATATTGCGTCCAAACCATATAACCTGCAAAACCGAGTAAAAATATCCCCTGGCAAATGACTTCCAACAATATTACCAATATGTGGAATATTATTCACATAAGGCAAAGCACAAGTAACAAGCACTCTGTCGCCTTTTTTTACATTAAGTTTCATAAATATCAATATTGTTAATCAATTTATAAATTTTATATTCAATGGGTCCGCTGGGATTTGAACCCAGGACCTCATGATTATCAGTCATGCGCCCCACCAGACTAGGCCACGGACCCGTTTTACTTAAAAAAGTAAACATTTTTCTTTAAAAAAGTATTGATTAAGATAA
>Ga0190313_1000328_pt1 | contig 28975 bp, 26 predicted proteins | sample 4870071011_MG_FD_169989 | JGI IMG/M metagenome (GOLD analysis project Ga0190313, IMG submission 169989) | Hydrothermal vent sediment bacterial communities from Southern Trench, Guaymas Basin, Mexico - 4870-07-10-11_MG | ecosystem: Environmental > Aquatic > Marine > Hydrothermal vents > Sediment ... | reverse complement strand
CTCCTGTAAGTGCGGAAGTGGGCAAAAAAATAGAGGAATACCTGCGGGAGTTCAGAGAGAAGGGGTATATCGAGCAGAGCAACCTCTAAATAATGCGGCCCAATCTCCCACCATGGACGAGAGAGCGAAAAACGGCCTCATCTTCATCGGCCTCGGGATAAACGACGAACGGGACATCACCCTGAAAGGGCTGGAAGAGGCCCGGAAGTGCGACACCGTCTTCTCCGAGTTCTACACCGCGGCCCTGATGGGAAGCACCCCCGAAAGGCTGGAGGAAAGGATAGGAAAAAGGGTTATCCGGCTCACCCGGGAGGATGTGGAAGGTGGGGAAAGGATACTTCAAAAGGCCGCCACTGAGAGGGTGGCCCTTCTCACGGCAGGAGACCCCATGGCCGCCACCACCCACGCCGACCTGCGGCTCAGAGCGGAAAGAGAGGGGATTCCCACCGAGGTGATTAACGGCATCTCCATCCTCGTTGCGGCCCCGTCCGCCCTCGGCCTCCAGCACTATAAGTTCGGCAGGACCACCACCATACCGTTCATCGAGCAGGGCTATTTCCCAACCAGCCCCTACGAGGCCATCGTGAACAACTTCAAAATGGGACTGCACACCCTGGTCCTTCTGGACATTCACGCGGATGAAGGGCGATACCTCACGGCTGACGAGGCCATGAAAACACTGCTTCTCATGGAGGAGAAGGCCGGCGGAAATTTCTTCGAGAAACATCCGCTAATATGCGGGCTGGGTCGCGTCGGTTCCGATGCGGCCGTGATAAAGTGCGGAGATATTCATACCCTGAAAGACGAGGATTTCGGCCCCCCTCTCCACTGCATCGTCGTTCCCGGGCCGCTCCACTACATGGAAAAAGAGGCGCTGGAGTTTTTCGGCGGAGCTCCGAAAAGCCTGCTTGACGGCTACTGAGCCTCACTTCATAAGGATGAGGGAGACCTTCGCCTTCCCCGGGTCCAGCTTCTCGTCCAGAAGCGTTCCCACAAGAAGCGTCTTCACCGTGGTCTTATCCTCAATTTCCCGGGAAATGTCCCGCATATCCAAAGTCTCCGGACTGGCCGAGCGCACGATTGCCATGGCCACTTCGGGCCGCAGTTGCAGGGCATCGCGTATCCATGGACCCCTGAGCGCCTCAGATACCGCCCTTCTCTCCTTCTCCCTCCCGGAGCCTGTACCCATGCCGAAGAAGCCCGCTCTTCCGCTCACTTCCTTAAAAAAGACATCAAGGTCCTCCCTCGTCATGACAGCGGATATATCCTCTATCGGGAGCCAGATTATCGAATTCATGAGGTCGAAGGACTTCATGATCGGCATATCCCTCGCGATCTCGGAGAGGTGGTCGTTGCGGTATATGAGCGTCAGGTTAGAGGCGTCCATCACGGAATGGAGTGTTTCTCTCGCGTTTCTGACCCTCTCCGCCGATTCCACCGAGAAAGGAAGGGTTACAGAGAACAGGGAGGGGATCACCTGCCTTCTGGCAATGTCAAGGATATAGGGGGATACGATGGAAGTGGTCCGGCCGCCGAGGCCCGCGAATCCGACAAACACATCGCCGTAGAGCTCCGGAATCAGCTGTTTCTCCATATTTGCAAGACCGCTGCTCTTTATCCCCTTGTGAGCGTACTCCATGGCGGGGAGAAGGCTCCGGTCTATGTGAAAACGCCTTGAAAATCCAGAAAGGTCCCCTGTGCCAGTGCTGATGGCGAGGGCGTTCCCTCTCCCTCTTACCATATTGCACCCCGCACTGCCGATGCCGCCGAATATATAGGAGACGCTCTCCCGACCGCTTCCGATCTCTATGATGTCCACGGACCGCTATGTCGGTTCAGCCTTAAAAAGTTACTGATTGTTGATGTTATTCAGGTCTATGTCCAGGGCGGCGCATATCTCCTTGTACCTGTTCCGTATGGTCACCTCGGTGATTCCGGTGGCCTCGGAGACCTCCTTCTGTGTCTTCGGATTGCTCGTGAGTATGCAGGAGATGTAGATCGCCGCAGCCGCCAGTCCTGTGGGCCCCTTGCCGGAAGTCACACCGAGTTTGCCGGCATCCTCCAGAATCTCCATCCCCTTTATCTGCACAGTGGGCGGGACGCCGAGCTTGTTGCAGAACCTCGACAGATACTCGTCGGGCGTGGATGGCTTGAGATTCAGATTGACCCCTCTGGCAAGATGCCTGTATGCGCGGCCCAGTTTCTTCTTGTTTATGTCCGCGGCTTCGGACACCTCCGCGATGGTTCTGGGCACTCCGCACTGCCTGCAGGATGCATAGACCGATGCGGCGACCAGGTGCTCTATGCTCCGTCCCCGTGCAAGGTTCTTCTCCAGGGCCTTTCTGTATATCATGGCCGCCGTTTCCCTTATGTTTCTGGGGAGGCCGAGCTTGGAGGAGATCCTGCTCAGCTCCTGAAGCGCAACAGAGAGGTTCCTCTCCTCAGCATCCCCTATGTTCATCCTCTTATGCCACTTTCGTACCCGATAGACGGTGGCCCTGTTCCTGTTGGGGATCCTCTTGCCGTAGGCGTCACGATTGGCCCACGAAATCTCGGTGGAAAGCCCCTTGTCGTGTATGAGTACCGTGGTGGGCGCTCCGGTTCTGGCCCTCCTCTCGCTCTGGTCGCTGTCGAAGGCCCTCCATTCCGGACCCTGATCGATATAGGTGTCATCGAGAACAAGGCCGCACTCCTCGCAGACGAGTTCTCCCCTGTCGTAGTACATCTTCAGATTCCTGCTCCCGCACTCCGGGCATTTCAGGTCCTCTCTTTCCTGAGAAATCCTTTTTCGGGTCACAAACCCTACTCACACCACAGGTTATATTTAAAACTATGCTTCACCTGTGGAGGTCACAGGAAGCTCTCGAGCGTTATTTTCCTCTCGTTATCGCTGTGGAAAAGGGAGTTCGTGGCGCTCTCTATGAGGTTTATCCTCTCCTTGGTGTATTCGGGCAGCTCGTGCTTTCTGGCCAGCTCCCTTGCGGTCTCGAGGTATTTGATCACATTCTTCTTCGGGACGGTCAGTATGAGGTTGTTCCCGCACTCGCACCTCCCGCTCAGCGGCATCCTTCTGTAGCTCTTGCCGCACTTGGTGCACCGGAACTTCTGGTTGGAGAAGGCCTTCAGATTACCCATCATGTCCGGCATGAAGTGGGTGTTTATTATGCGCTGGGCCACATCCCTTGCATCCACGGCCCGTATCTTCTCCGCAAGGTCCAGCTGGGCCACCAGTTTGTCGGACATGCTCCCCAGCGACTTGTAGGCGGATATCTTAACGCCTTCGGAGATGCTCCGCGTATCGTGAGTGAAGCCGAAGCCCTCGTACTGCTCCACGGCTCCTATCCGGTTGCTCACCCTCTCCACGGCCTCCACCTCCTTCGGGTTGGCGTATTCAAGGGTCGCCCGGTAAAAATCGAGGTTGTACGAGAACTCCGTGTCTATGTTATGAGCCTCCTTGTCTATCTCAGCCGGGTCTATTCTGGTGGTAAGGACCAGAGGGGCGTCCATGAGCCCGCCGGAGCGGTTGGGCAGGAAGGCCCGCGAGAAGTTCAGAAGCGCGTCCATGAGAAGGAGGATGGCGTCCTCGTCCCCGTCGCAGTTCCTCCTCTTCGCCGCATGGAAGAAGGGATGCCCGTAGCCCACATACGCATCGGTGAACCCTATGATCCTGGCCAGCACGCCACCGGAGGTATGGGGCGCTATCCCTATGACAAGCTGGCCGATGAGGTCGTCCTCGCTCTTCACATTATAATAGGCCTTCTGTTTGTAATACCTCACCAGCAGGTCGTCGATGAACGCCGCAGCCTTCATGAGATAATCCGCGGATTCCCGGGGAATGAGGATGTCCTGAACCCGGAGCTCGCATATCTGGTCGCCGCTTTCGAGAGGATTCCCGTAAACATCGTGTGTGTAGCCGAGTTCCCTCGCCTTCTCCACCGTTATCCCGATCTCCGCCGGTCGGAAGTGCGTGAGGGTCAGGTCGGTCATGTCATACCTCATCGTGCCGTCTCTGTACGGAAATACCCCGTGAAGCGCCCGAAGGATCCCCTTCTCCAGAGGCTCCGGTATCTTCTCATCGGGTATCAGGCCTTTCACCGCCTTTATATCGGGAATCTTCGTATCTTCGAGGCCGAGGTTCTCCAGAGCCTTCCTGTACATGAGGCCCAGAGGGACCTGCTGTATCCTCGGCTTCAATCTCTCGTCCCACTCGGTCCTTACACCGCACTGCGGGCAGACCGCCATGAATGTTATCCCTCCGCAGGACGGGCACCGCATCTGACAGAGTTCCACGAGCACGCCGCTGTCCCCCACCGGGGCGCCGCGGCCCACGCTCCCCTCTATGGTGGCGTTCCTGGTGGTGCCTATGGCCTTCTTCAGAAGTCGCTGGCTCCCACCTGCCTCGCCGATGGGGAAGAGCACATGGGGCGGCGGGCTCATCTTCCTGAGGGCCGCCTTCTCCGGCCTCGCCATCCTCGAGCCTATTCGGGTGGGCGCTCGGGCCATTATCCTGATCCCTGCAAGGGCGCTCACGAGGTCAAGGACCGGCATCCTCTCCCAGCCGTCGGGCATCCCTCTCCTCTCCACGATCCTGCCGTTATCCTCCAGACCGAGGGTATGGAGGAGGGCGTGGGAATACCGGGGGTTCACCTCTGCGAACCTTGAATCGTCATCCTTCCTGACCCGGTGAAATACGCCGAGAAGTTCCAGTATTCTCTTCGTTCCGATCTCTCCATCCCTGGGATGGGTTAGAGGGATTATGAGCCTGTCCCCGTCCATTTTCCCATCCAGAACGGCATCTCTGAGAGATACCACGAGTTCGGGGGTCAGGTCGTGCCAGAACAGATTGAAGTCGGGATGGAGCGGAACTCCGAGCTCCTCGGACATCTCCACGGCCCTCTCGAACGATGGGTGCTCCCAGTCCTCGGGCAGCGCCTCGCCCCTCTTCTTCGCCGCCTCCTCCAGCTCCAGCCGGTGCCACTCCGGGGAATAGGCGCCGGGGACGAACACATGATTGTTCTCGGCGAACTCTCCGGAAGAGATCAGAATCTCACCCAGATCAAGGATCTCCTTAACGCGCCCGGACACAGCTTTCGCCTCGTCAACGGTGTTCACCTGCCGGACCGTGCCGTTCTTCAGGAGGACTATCGGGCCTTCTATGGAGTCGCAGGGCGCCACCGCTCCCGCCTTCCCCGGCCTCTCCAGCTTTATCTGGGTTCCTATGGCGATGAAGCGGTCGGTGAGCTCCATTGTGGCCGGGTTGAGTCCCACGGCAGCCAGCCCCGTGTTCCTCCCCCTGCCGTACCGCAGGCGAAAACCGCCCGGCTTGGACGGATGGGAAAGGACGGGCCTCCCTGCCAGTATATCGCGGATGTACTTGGTGCTCGGCTTTATCTCGATCTTCCCGTCGCCGCTGCCGCTGGTCTTGCTGGTGAAATACTGAAGGAACTCCCAGCCCTCTATGCCCAGCGTTTTGACATGCTTCTCGATCTTGGCGGCCTTCTGGCACATCCCCTCGGCGATGACGAGGCACATACCGCCCCTTACCCTGTTCTCCTTCACCCTCGGAAGGTCCCTGTGGCCGGAAACCTCGTACTTCTCGGTTCCGTCACCGTTTATGCAGACAGGGCAGTTCTCCACCACCTGGCGTATCTCCTCCGCGGAGGGGGCGTACTGAAGGTGGCTTTTCTGATTGTAGAGGGGGATCTCCTCTTGATACCGCTCGATCTCCTCCTTCGTCGGCTTATAGCGGCCGATATTCAGTTCCCTTCTGACCACATCGGCTATGAGGACGCTCATGGCCTGACCGGTCCCGCCTGCAGAGCGTATCGGCCCTGAGAAGTATATGTCGGCGTAATCGCTGCCGTCGGCATTCCTGCCAATCTCGACCCGGCTTATCCCCTCAAGGGGGGCCACCAAAATCCCCTCGGTGAGCACGGCCAGACCGGCCCGGACGGCCCTGTCCAACGCGTCGGCTCTGGACCAGCCCTCCTGACCCGCAACCTCCTTGGCGATGAGGAGCGAAACAAGTTCCCTTTTTTTGTGCTCTCTGGTCAGCTCCCGTATCCTCTCCGCGATGCCGTCGAGCTTCCACTTCGCCAGCAGTTTCTCCACCCTTGAAGCGAGGTCCTCGGCCCGGGGGATCTCAACATGGTCCTCGGGGTCGCCCCCCACCTTCCTCGCGCTGTCCGCAATGTCGTAGCACCGCTGTGCCTCGGCTTCCAGCGCCTCGAAATAGGCCCTCATCTCCTCGCTCATTACCGCTGACATGGATATCACTGGCGCATCCCATTAATGTGCCCTCCGAAGGATAGCATTACCTTATCTAAATAGGTTGCGATGGATGGATTTTCAGGAAAATATATTACGCCTCTTCGCTTCCCTCTTCACTCTCTCCGTCGTCGCCTTCTTCGGCCTCGGTTTCCTCGTCATCGTCCTCCAGCACCTCGCCGCACTTGGGGCAGAACCTGTCGCTTTCCTTCACAGGAGCACCGCAGCTGGAACAGTAGAAGATCTCCTCGTCCTCGCTGGCGTCCAGTTCCGGCTCCGGGTACTTCTTCAGCTTCTCCTCCCTCGCCTTCTGGCTCCACCAGAATATCATGAGCAGTATGATGAAGAGGAAGAGCATGACGGCGGTTTCGTAGAGGACCACCGGAAGGAAGGCCATGTAGGCCGCACCGAAATCCGCATTGATGGGGCCGGGCCTCGGCGGTGTGCTCACATTCCCCCCCGCACCGCTCATGTTCATGTCGAAGTAATAGACCCCCTCATCCAGATGGGTGGCGTAATAGCACGAGTATGTGGCGCTGCTGCCGTTCACCACCTGCATGGGGACGGTGGTCAGGTTATTCCCCCCGATCCTCTGGTAGTTGAGATAGACCTCGGGAGGGCCGGAAGGGGAATAGACGGTGGCGGTGAAGTTGTACTCGGTCCCGGCGTCCCCTCTGTAAGGAGAGACCGTGGCCCCCATGATGTTGCCGGCATCGCCGGATGGAGAGTTCACGGGAGGCTGGGTCTGGGAGAGGAATATGGGTGCCCAGGACACGGTTATCACGAGAAAGGCGATAAGCCCCACGATGAAGAACTTCTTCACATCCCTTATCCCCAGATAATAGGGTATGGCGAATGTGAGGATGCTTATGAGGACGATGGTGTAGCATGTGGCCATGGTCAGAAGGAGCAGGTCTATACCTATGGTTATCAGCAGTATGGCCGGCAGAGCGTACTTCTTCTCTGCGAAGTTCTCCAGCGATTCCTTGAGGCCCATGAAAGTACACAAAGACTGCAAGAATATAAAAAGGTTGTTGCGATGCAAAGGTTTATATCCCGACAGGTCATATTATCGGGCATGGGACCGAACGCGAGGACCGCACTGCTCTTTCTGTTCATGATGGGCCTGTTCGTGCTGGTGGGCATGGCCATAGGGGCCTACTACGGAACGGACTGGCTGAGCACAATGATAGTCTTCATGATATTCGCGCTTGTGGTGAACCTCTTCAGCTACTTCTACAGCTCCAAGATGGTTCTCTGGTCATATCGGGCCAGGATTCTGGACAGGAACGAGTACCCCCATGTGCACGCAATAGTGGAGAGGATAGCCCAGAACGCCGGACTCCCCGCCCCGAAGCTGGCCCTGATTGATTCCATCACGCCCAACGCATTCGCAACGGGGAGGAACCCGGAGAACGCGGTGGTGGCCGTTACCACCGGAATACTGTCGGTGCTGGACGAGAAGGAGCTGGAAGGGGTCCTGTCCCACGAGATGGCCCATGTGAAGGACCGGGACATACTGATAATGACCATAGCGGCCACGCTGGCCGGGGCCATATCCATCGCCCTGAGGTTCGTCTGGTACGGAATGATATTCAACAGGCGCAGGGATGTGGACGGAGTGGCCCTGGCGATACTTCTGGTGGCAATGATTACCGCGCCCATCGCCGCGCTGCTGATACGGCTGGCCGTATCCCGGCAGAGGGAGTTCAAGGCGGACGAGCAGGGAGGCTATATCTGCGGCCACCCCGAATGGCTGGCCGACGCACTGGAAAAGCTGGAGTACAGGAACATAAAGAGGCCGATGCAGCGGGGGAACCCGGCCACGGCGTCCATGTTCATAGTCAATCCGTTCAGAGGGAGCAAGCTGACCGGCCTCTTCTCCACGCACCCGCCCACGGAGGAGAGGGTGAAGAGGCTGAGGAAACAGGCGGAGGAGATGCTGATGGGGCCCGTGAAGAGCGCAGGGAAAAGGGATATCATTTCGGGGGTTACGAGGCTTTAGGGGGCGTTAAATGGCTGAGAAGAGAAAATACGAAGGCTGGCAGTATATTGGGCGGATAATGGCTCCTCTCATATACCTCTTCTGCCTGATTCTTCTATTTCGCCCGGAACGGATCAGTAACGACATACAGCATCAATGGTTCGTTGTCTTGGTCGGCTGTGTTACCGGAACCATCGCGCTTATTGGCGGCTATTACTGGGAAGAGGTGGCCCTATCTGTTGACAGTATCGTCTGGACACGGGGCATCGGACGCATCTATGAGAAAACGATGGAAATTCCAGCCGATGACATCATAACCGTATATGGGATTGACCGCAACACCAAAAGTATTTACATTATAACCAGAAGTTACAGGCGCTGGATTGTATTCCTCAAGGACTGGATCCCGGACATGGAGCAATTCAAAGAAATTGTTGGAAACAAATCAGGCGGGAAAGAGGAATTCATCAATGCAACCAAAACAAAAAAGGGCTGGACGAAGTCGGATATAGAAGCGATAAGAAGACTGCCGTAAAAAGGGAAAGAAAAGGGTTTCACTCGCTCCTCATGTGCACATCCATCTGGGGGAACGGTATCTCGATCCCGGCCTCCTTGTATCTGGCCACGACCTCCTGCCTGATGTCGGCCATTACGCCGAACCTGTTGGCAAGGTCGTCCACCCAGACGAAGACCTTCAGGTTTATGCTGGAGTCCGCCAGGTCCACCACGCTCACCGACGGGGCCACGCCCTCGTCCTTCAGGACATGCGGGTGGGAGTTGGCCACGTCCAGCAGGATCTCCTTGGCCTTCTTCAGGTCCGCGTCGTAGGCCACGCCCACCGCCACATTCACCTTTATCCTGCGGTCCGGCTTCATTATGTTTATTATCTCGTTGTTGGCAAGGCTGTTGTTCGGCACGCTGACCACCTGATGCTTGAACACATTGTAGAGCCTCGTGGACCTCATGCCCACATGCTTCACCTCGTACACATCCCCGTCGCTCATGAGTATCTGGTCCCCTGTCTTGAACGGCCTGTCCATGAGGAGGTATATGCCGCTGAAGAAGTTGGCCAGCGTGTCCTGTGCCGCGAAGGCTATCACCAGTCCCAGTATGCCCATACCGGCCATGACCATTGTGAGGTCGTACCCGAAGTAGTCCAGCAGGGCCATGATGCCGAAGACCCAGATGAGTATGGAGCCGATCTTGTCGAAGAGCGGTATCAGGGTGTCGTCCAGCTCAGTCTCCGTCTTCTCGGCCTGCTCCGAGGCGTAGAGCAGTATGGAGTCCTTGTAGACCCGATACGCAGTCCATGTAAGGACCACTATCGCGATTATGTGATAGATCAACTCCAGCGCGAATATGTAGGCTGGCGGTATGTCGAGCACCTCCAGAGAACTTATGGCCCCGTATATGAATATCAGGACAAAGATTGGCTTTCTGACGATCTCCAGAAACCTGTCGTCCGCCTGCGTCTTGGTCTTCTTCGTGTAGTGATGCACCACAGGATCCAGTACGAAGACTATGGCCAGCGATATGACTATCCAGAGGGCGATGTTGATGAAGAATGTGTATATGTTCTGGTTGTACGGGTACGGCATCGGCGTGTTGAAGAATCCCAGAAGCTTGTTCTTGGAATCGGTCTCCCCACCCATGGGCAGGAGGCGGGAGCTGGTGTGCTCGGTGATGGAAAAGCTCTCGTTGGAGTCCACCGAAGCGAAGTTGAAGAGAACATCCATGGGAACATCCACCGGAGCGAATACCTCCTTCCCGGTCACCGTAAGGTTCATGACGCGGGACTGGCCCGGAGAAAGGACGAAGAACTCGTCCGAGAGCGATGCGGAATAGGCCTTATCCGACACATCCGCCGGCATCTCCGTGCGCAGCGTCACTAGATACGTGCCGTTACCGCCGTTATATACCAGCCATGTGTATGTGGCGGAGCTGCGGTACTCCACGCTCTTGGAATACGACTGATCCACCGCGAAGACCGATGGCTGCGCCGCTGTGGCAGGTCCCACCAGAAGCGGAGAGAACATCAGCAGCACGGCCAGCAGTACGAGGGCTTTCCTGAACATATGACGCGGATGGTAGGGGAGCATATATATCTTTCTGCCGGGAAAGCGGCACCGCGCCACGGCTCGAAGCGGCTGAAAACGCAGGCGGACCGGCGAATTGACGCACCCCCGCAGCGGACAAAACCTTTAAATAACAGATACCAATAGTGCGGATACTCCACATCAGGGAGTCATTTAAACGCTGATAATTTCCGATTTAAGGAGGTCAGATCTTGGCTGAAAAGAAAAAAGCTCCACAGAAGGAAGAGAAGGATGAGAACTTCAATTACATCGTCCGTATCGCGAACACCGACCTGGACGGAGAGAAGCGCCCAGTGATAGCCCTCACAGGTGTGAAGGGGATAGGCACCAGGGCCGCGGAGAGGATCGTCCGGCTGACCGGCATCTCCCAGTACAAGCTCTTCGGAGAGGTCCCTCAGGAGAAGATAGACGAGATTGAGGAGATGATAATCAATTTCCACGAGCACGCCCCCGCATGGTTCCTCAACAGGAGAAGGGACTGGGAGACCAACGAGGACATCCACATCGTCGGCACCGAGAGGCAGATGACAATTGAGGACGACATCAACCGCCTGAAGATGATCCGCTCATACAGAGGAATACGCCACGAGACGCACCACAAGGTCAGAGGCCAGAGGACCCGCTCCAACGGCAGAAAGGGCCTCACACTCGGCGTGAGCAGGAGGAAGTGATAGCATGGGCGACCCCAAGTTCAGCAGGAGAAAGTACAGCACCCCGTCCCACCCCTGGGAGGCCGAGAGGATCAAGGAGGAGCTGGGACTGGTGAAGAAATACGGCCTGAAGAACAAGAGGGAGATATGGAAGCAGAAATCCAGACTGGCCAACTACAGGCATCAGGCCCGAAGGCTGCAGGCCCTCCTGAGGTTCGACGACCCGCAGGCCAAGAAGGAGACGGAGGCGCTTCTCGGAAGCCTTTACAGGCAGGGAATCATATCCCAGAACGCCAATCTCAACGATGTCCTCTCCCTCAATGTGGAGAACCTCCTTTCCAGACGGCTCCAGACAGTTGTCTACATGAAGGGACTGGCCCACAGCACCAAGCAGGCGCGCCAGCTCATCGTTCACGGTCACATATCCCTCAACGGCAGAAGGATAACCGTTCCCGGATATATCGTAAGAAGGGGGGAAGAGGAGTTCATAGAGTACAGCCCCACATCCCCTCTCTCCGATACCATGCACCCCGCGAGGCCCGATGTTCAGGTCCTCGAAGAAGGAGGCGTGGTGACCGCGGAGCAGGGCGCCCCTGCCGCAGAGAAAGAGACCGAGCCTCCGGCAGAAGAGGAGAAGAAAGAGGAGGCCGAAGCGGCCCCCGAAGAAACAGCCGAGGAGAAGAAGGAGTGAGGTGAGAGAATGGGAAAGCAGGGAATAGCACACATATATGCCTCTTATAACAACATCATAATCACGCTGACGGACATAACCGGAGCCGAGACCATCGCCAAATGCACCGGCGGCATGGTGGTCAAGTCGGCCAAGGACGAGTCGTCCCCTTACGCTGCCATGCGGGCGGCCGAGAGGATCGCGGACATCGCCAAGGAGAAGGGCTTTGACTCCATCCATGTAAGGGTCAGGGCACCCGGCGGCAACAAGTCCCATTCCCCGGGCCCCGGCGCACAGGCGGCCATAAGAGGGCTGTCCAGAGCCGGCATAAGGATCGGCAGAATAGAGGATGTTACCCCCATACCGCACGACGGCACCAAGCCCAAGGGCGGAAGAAGAGGAAGGCGTGTATAAGCGCCCGGAAAGAGTGATTGCATGAGAATAAAGGTTCTGGAACTGGATGAGCAGTTCGGTCGGTTTCTCATCGAAGAGACCACGCCGGCACAGGTGAACGCCATAAGGCGGACCCTCCTCGCCGATGTCCCCAGCATGGCCATAGAAACCGTGGAGATAAATCAGGGGATAATACGGGACGACGAAGGGAGAGAGTACGAGAGTCTGGCGCCCATGTTCGACGAGATCATATCCCACAGACTGGGCCTACTCCCCGTTCCGACCGATCTGGACAACTATGTGTTCAGGGACTCCTGCGAGTGCGGAGGGGTCGGATGCCCTCACTGTACCATAACCTACATCATAAACAAGAAGGGGCCGTGCACCGTCTATTCCGGAGACCTCATCCCGGTGGGGAACGACAGCAGCCTGAAGATAAAGGACGAACTGATACCCATCGTGAAGCTGAAGGAAGGGCAGGCACTCATCGCCTACGCCATAGCGGAACTTGGGACCGGCAGAGAGCACGCCAAATGGCAGCCGGTGACCGGGCTCGGATACACCTACTACCCCACCATAAAAATAGACATGGAGAAGTGCGACAAAAGGTGTGCCGAACTGGTGAAGGCCTGTCCTGCCAAGGCCAAGAAGGTGGAGGGGAACATCGTCACCATCAACAGAATAGAGCTCTGCTACGACATGATGCAGTGCATAGATGTCTGCGAGGACGCCGTGGAGGTGGAGTACGACGAGACGAAGATCATCATGCAGTACGAAACCGACGGGTCGGTCTCCGCAAAGGACGCTATCGAATACGCACTGCTGCTTCTGGATGAGAACTTCAGAAACATCGGCGACAGAGTGGCCATCGTGGACAAGATCTCCAAGGCGAAGGCGACCAAGCCCGCGGCCAAGAAGGCCGAGGAGAAGAAGGAGCCGGAAGAGGACGAGGAGATCAGGGAAGAGAACTTCGATTGAGCCAGAAAATATCGCACTATTCCTCCCCAACGTCCATAAGAGCACGCCTAATAGTTTCTTCAATCTCAGGTCGGTTAGACATATAAAAGCGCGAGGTTCGCTCATTGAAGAACCTCTCTAAGACTAATTTTATTTCGGTTTCGTTTGATATTGTATCTCCCTCCCAAGTGATTATTCCATCATCTCTCAAAGCCATTAACTGACTCCTTGGAAAGTTGGAATGACGCTCGATAATGCCTTGCTGTCCATCATACGAAGCTATCTTAATTAAAGCTTGGCGAAGTCTGTAAAACGATAATCCACTTGTGTACGAGTTGCCTATATTAGCTTCATCATTCAAGCGGTGGTAGTTCAAAATCACAAGAATCTGCTCTTTTGTATCTAAGTGCACTACCAAGCTTTTTGTATCTGAATTCGTTGACATCAATTCACCAATATCTTATTGCGCCCATGATACTTAAGCCTTATGTTTGCACGGCGGCGCATCAAAATTTTTATTAATACCCCCTCTTTACCCTCCCCGGAGATGCACATGAGTTCCATGGATGAACTTGCTGAAATACGGCAGAGAAAACTTGAAACCCTGTTAAGGGAGATAAAAGGGAAGGAGAAGGGCCTTTCTCCGAGGGGCGAGCTGAAAGGCTATTACGACAGACCGGTTCCTGTGGGCACGAGCAACTTCTCGGACTTCATAAGCGAGAACGAGCTGGTGATAATAGACTGCTGGGCACCCTGGTGCAAGCCGTGCCTTGCAATCGCCCCCACCATCGAGGCCATGGCAAAGGAGTACGCCGGGAAGGCCGCCTTCGGAAAGCTCAATGTGGACGAGGAGCCGAGCGTGGCGCGCCATTACGGCATAATGGGGATACCCACCCTGCTCATCTTCAGAGGTGGGCAGCTCGTGGACAGAGTGGTGGGCAACATGCCCCGGGCCCGGCTGGAGGAGAAGATAAAAAGCCATGTGGGGCAGATCTGAGACCTGCACAATGCAAACCCTTTTATCCTTGAAAGGTCATTTAGTCCCGATGCTCCCCGGAAAAACAGCTATGCTGCTCGGCCTAATACTTCTCATTCAGGCAGTCGTGGTGCCGCAGGTCGCCATCTCCTCGGAGGTCCCGACGCTCCCTGCCGCCAGCCAGATATATGTGAACGGCACCGTTACCAACAATACCGGCGGATTCCCCGTGGCCGGTGCCAATGTCAGTTTCTTCAACTACAGCACGGGAGCGTATGTCGGGAGCGCGCTTACCAATGCGAGCGGTTTCTATAACATCACTCTGGATGCGGGCGTCTACAACATATCCGCTGCGGCCGCGGACCACTACACCGCATGGGAGAGGAACATCAACCTGAGCGCGAACGGCACGCGCGACATGATTATCTTCGAGATCCCGGGGCGCATGGAGGGGACCGTGGACGATTCCGTACACCCCGTCGCGGGAGCGGTGGTGAACATAACATACATACCGGTGAACCAGACGGTGCCCGTCGTTCTGAGCGCCGCCACAGGGGCTGACGGAAGCTTCTCCCTGGAGAACATCACCGCAGGGAGCTATACCATCGACATAAGCGTCGAAGGCTATCCCCCGGAGCAGAGAAGCGTGAAGATATCATGGAACAGGACCACGGTTACGACGGTCCACCTCAGCGGCGCCGAACTGACAGGGGTTGTGAAGGACGACTCCGGGACCCCCATGGAGGCGGATATCTCTGTGGACAACGGGACAGCGTGGTTCAACACCACATCCGGACCGGACGGGGGATATTCCATATCCGGCCTGAGAGCCGGCGACTACAACATCAGCGCCGTAAAAACAGGGTATGTGGCATACAGAAGCAGCACCTCCATTGCCGCGGGAGAAAGGGCATGGGAGAACTGCACTCTCATGGGGGGCAGCATTGCGGGGAACATAACCGACGATGCTGGACGGCCCATAAACGGCGCTGCGGTGCGGCTTCTGAGCTCGGGAACGGAGGTCTTCTCCACCACAAGCGATGCGGCCGGATCCTTCGGGATGATGTCCATCCCAACAGGGGACTATGTGCTTTCCGCCTCCATGACAGGTTATCTCAGCGTCTCGGAGAATGTTCATGTGGCCGCAGGGCACACCACCTATCTGGATGTGGCGCTGACCGGCGGAGCGCTGAAAGGACTCATAAGCGACGACGCGGGGAGGCTTGTCTCCGGTGCTCTGGTGGAGCTTCTGGGAAGCGATTACAGCTCGAACAGCAACAACTCGGGCAACTACACCCTCTCGGGAGTTCCGGAGGGCGATTACTATGTAAAGGCCTCCAAGGACGGCTATCTCACATCCATAACCGAGAGCCCCGTACACATATCGCCGGGCGCCCTGGTATTCCATAACTTCACCCTCAGAGGGGGGACCCTCACCGGCACGGTGGACAACGGCACGAGCGAGCTGGGCGGAGTGAATGTCACCCTCATTCTGACCACCGGCGAGAACCTCACGGCCACGACAGATCCCTCCGGGAGATATATAATAAAAGGGATCCCAGCGGGGGTTTATGCGGTCACGGCGCGCCTCGAAGGCTATCACAACAGCACCGTCGGCGGAGTGGTAATAACCGCAGGAGAGACCACCGCCCTCGACCTCACCATGGACGAGCTTCAGGGCTCCATCTCCGGGAATGTGAGGAGCAGTACCGGACCGGTGGAAGGGGCGAGGGTATGGGTCAGCATAACCGACGGGATACGATTCGCCTACACGGATGCCGCGGGAAACTACACCATAACCGATGTGCCTGCAGGGATCTACAATGTAACCGCAGAAAAGGACGGATACTATCCCGACTATGTGGCCGGCGTAACGGTGACCAGAGGCGCTGTGGTGAGTGATGTCAACTTCACGCTGGAAGGAAAACTTAGCCGCCTGAGCGGCGTCGTATCCAACGGAACATACCCCATAGTGGGGGTGAACATAGAGATTCTGGAGCTCAAATACAGCACGGAGACGGACCCATACGGCAGGTATGTCATGGAGAACATCCCGCCGGGAACATACACGGTCGTGGCCACCAAACGGGGATATCAGGCCAACGCAACATACGGAGTGGTCATATCCATGGGAGAGGTCATGGAGCTCAATTTCACGCTGGAGGAGATTCCCGGAATCGTCTGGGGCTATGTCAGGGATGCCGATGGAAAACCCATAGTTCAGGCCACCGTGGAGATCGCGGGAGAGGCCTACACCACCACCACCGACATAAACGGGTACTACAAACTTGCAGGGGTCACGCCCGGCATCTACGCCCTCAGGATATACAAGAGCGGCTACGAAACCTCCGTCATAAGCGGAGTAAACATCACCACGGAGTACGAGAATCATGTGGATGTGACGCTGCAGCCTGCCGGCGGAGGCGATAACGGAGACGAATGGAGCCTCATACCGGGGATGGACATGGTCCACTCATTCATGGTGATAGGCCTGATAATAGTCCTCTCCCTGATGTTCATCTCGATACTCTACATCTACAGGCACGGGAAGAAGTTCTCGGAGACACGGTTCATGAACATGCTGAAACAGATGGCCGAGGGTGAAGAAGCGGAGGAGACAACAGCCGATTCGGAGGGGGCGGAAGATGAGGAAAACTCCGAAGGGCCTCCAGAAGAGGGCCGTGAAGGCGAAAAAGCAGAGGAAAAGGAGCCGGTAAAGAAACGCCTCAGAAAGAAAAAACTAAAGAAGAGATGAGGCTCAGTCTATGCCCATCTCCCTCTTTATCTCGAATGCCTTTTTCTCCACCGACCTCTCTACCTCGGAGTATATGCTGTTCCCCTTGGCGTCTATGCCCACCAGCAGCGGCCCGAAGTTCTCCGCCTCGATTATCCAGATGGCCTCCGGCATGCCGAACTCGAACCATTCCACCCCTCTGACCTTCTTCAGACCACGAGCCGCCAGGGCGGCCGCACCTCCGGTGAGGGAGAGATAAACCGCTCCGTACTCCTTCATGGCGTCCACCGTGGGCTGGGACATCCCCCCTTTGCCGATTATGGCACGAACATGGAACTTCTCTATGAATTCCGGCTCAAGCGAGTTCATTCTGGAACTGGTGGTGGGGCCGGCCGCCACAACCTCCCATTCTCCCCGCTCATTCTTCTGCATCACGGGACCGCAGTGAAATAGAACAGAGCCGTTGAAATCGACAGGGGGCGTTCTCCCCTCTTTAAGCCCTTCGAGAGCGTGGATGTGTACCTCATCCCTGCCAGTATAGACGATTCCGTCCAGATATACGACATCTCCGACATTCAGTTTCCTCACATCCTCCTCTGTCAGCGGCGTTCTGAGCCTGTACTCCATATCAATCCCTCCTCCATAAATCAAGATACTTGACCTCTCCGCTATCGCTGATTCTGGCCGTGGCCCTCCTCCCTGTCCAGCACTGGGTGTTCACCGCAACGGGCAGGCTGGCCGTGTGGCAGTAGGCGTACTCCACATGAACATCCAGCGCAGTTGGGGACCCTCCCATGCCCATGGGGCCGATTCCCAGCTGATTGATGGCCTTCAGAAGCTCGTCCTCCAGCTCCGCTATCTGCTCATCCGGGTGCCTGTCACCTATGGGCCGGAGGAGGGATTCCTTGGCGATGTGCATGGCGATGTCCGATGTTCCACCTATTCCGACACCCACCACGGTGGGAGTGCACGGTTTCCCCCCGGACCTTATCACGCAGTCGAGAACGAAGTTCTTTATCCCCTTGAGCCCCTGAGACGGGGTGAGCATCGACATGAAGCTCATGTTCTCCGAGCCAGCGCCCTTCGGGAAGACGGTTATCTCCAGCCACGGGTCGTCTGTGGGGATGTAATTTATGTGCGGAAGGCCGACGCCGATGTTGTTCCCGGGGTTCTTTCGAGTTATCGGGTGCACAGCGTTCGGCCGCAGCGGAACCTCTTTCGTGGCCCTTTCGAGGGCGCTTTTGATGGTTTCCTCGAAATCCGATATGCTGTCAAGGAGCTTTAGATTCCCCCTGACGAAGAAGATATGAACACCGGTGTCCTGACAGAGCGGCCTCCTCTCCCCCATGGCTATGTCTATGTTCTCCAGAATCGCCTTGAGGTTCATCTTGGCCATATCGCTGTCGGCATTCTCATAGGCCTCTGTGAGGGCTTTCTTAACATCCGGGGGCACGCCCGTGCTGGCATCGGCCAGAAGGCGGAAGACCGTTTCCTCGATAATCTTCATGTCCATCATAACACCTGGGGAGAGATAGGAGGTAAAAACTTAAAGGTTGTGCCTGAAAAATAGCGCCACCTTGCAGAAGATTTATAATAGATTGAGTGATTGCCTGACCGCCTGCAAGTAAAGGACAAAAAACAGGCTTCGGAGCGATTAACATGACCAGCAATATAGCGGATATGTTTGATGACGAGGGGCTTATAAAGAGGATTAAAGAGAAATTACCATACCTATTCCAGCTGGCAGAACTGGACAGTTCAAGGGATGGAAAGGTAGGAATGGAAGTAGGCTCCCTGAGGGAAAAAATACTAGTTGCTCTGCTCATCTATAAATTTGGAGAAGAGAATGTAGAGACGGAAATACCGATAACAGAATCAGAAACGGATGTGAAGGTATATAACCGACCCATATCCATAAAGACATTTACTAAGAAAAACTTAATCGGTTTTAAGGTTAGCTGGACTGTTGATGCCAGAAAGGCAAGAGAATTCAGGGAAGATTATCTGCCCGCCTGCGACCTCATTTTGGTACACATAAACTGGGAGGGAATGAGGGGGGGATTCTATTTCATCCCCGTCGAAGCACAGAAGGAAATTCTGAAAAGTTTAGGGGCGGAAAGATACCTTAAACTTCCGAAAGAAGGGACAAACCCACGCGGCATAGAAACAACCAAAGAAGCGGTGCTAAGACTTGTCAATCACCCATTATCCAGAGGAATTGAAATAGACTGGCAAAAAAGAGAAATTGAGTACAATCCCTATGAGAAGTGGGTGGAACTCTGGGAGAGCGATTAGGTAGGATTGCCCGCGGAGTTTTCGGCCTCTGAAGGTATAACTATTTCCTCGACTTCATACTCGCTAATCTTTCGCTGATTTCTATAGGCATTGATTCTCTCACTAGCCAGTTCTATATACTCCTGCATAATGTCATAACCTATGTAGTGGCGACCATCCTTCCACGCCACGAGGCAGGTCGTGCCGCTTCCGCAGAACGGGTCCAGAACTACATCCCCTTTGAACGAATAAAGCTGAATCAAACGGTGCGGCAATTCTTCGGGAAACGGCGCAGGATGGCCGATGCTCTTTGCCGAAACTGCGGGAAAGTGCCAGACACTTTTTGTCCACTCGAGAAAATCCTCCTTCTCAATTGTGTTTTCCTTTCCCTCTTTCTTTCTTGAGAATGACTCCTTTGAAAATATCAGGATGTACTCATGCACATCCCGCAGAACAGGATTGGCGGCAGACATCCAGCTCCCCCATGCAGTAGATGGGCTCGCGCTTGAGCCTTTATCCCATATTATTTCTCCCCGCATAAAGTAACCGATATCCAGCATATCTTCTATGATATAGCTGTGAAGCGGGATGTATGGTTTCCTCCCGAGGTTAGCGATATTAATGCAGAGACGTCCTCCGGTAACAAGTTTCTTATACGTTTCCGCAAAAACCCTCTTCAAAAGGGATCGGTACTCCTCAAGAGATAGGTCCTCATCATACTCCTTCTTGGCGTTATATGGGGGCGAGGTGATTACTAGATGAATGCTGTTATCCGGTATTTCATCCATATTTTCGCTTGACTTGCAATACAAACGGTCCAGAGATTCCGAAGGAATAGAATTCTCAATGAACCTTACCTTCTCTTTGGGCCTGCTTCCAGCATAAAGCTTCCCATTGTAAAACTCCGAAGAATCATGGTTTATCCTGCCCGGTGTGCCGAACGAGCTCGTTTTTGTGCCTGCGCTCTTCTTTTTCTTCACCATCCTCAATCCTCCAACAACTGTAAAAATCTCTCGGCTTTGGCCTCATAAGTAGGTTCGCCAGATGCAATATCTATTATCTCCCCCAATTTTCTGGGAGTTCTCATTCCCAAGAAATAGCGTCTTTCCTCCGTTACGAGAGAGAGAATACGACTGCGCACATCATTAAAGTCATGAAATGTGTAAAAACCTTCTTTTGGGGTTGAGTGAACAAAATCTCCACTGTCCGTAGGAATGGGGTTAAGAGAGAAAAATCCCTGAACGACACCAGCTGTTTTAAGATGATCGACTTTATGGACATAATGCTCTGTGATGGGGGTATTCCCCATCACAATATAGGGTATTCTACTTCCTGCTTTGCCTGAAACCCTAATGTTTATTCCTTTTCCAATAGCTTTTAACATAGAATCGGAACGAAGGAGTCCGGGCTTCCCCTGATGAGTCTTATAATCTCCGACAACTTTAAGATAATTGGTCCCTGAATGGCCTATAAACTGCCAATTCCAGACAATAGACATCTTAACCTCAATGATTAACCTTATGTCCTCTGCTCGCTGAATCGGAGAGTTGCTTCTCGAAATAACAATATCTGCTGGAGAGCTGTTGGAAAGCCCCAGTTCCTCACACACTGCCCCCCGTATCGCAAAAAATCCCTCATTCGATACTGCTTCCTCCAATAAACCACGCACCCACTTCTCTGTAAACTGTCCAATCAAAGAATTTCGGCTCTGTAATGTTCTTTTATGTCCATGTCCCTTATGGTCTTTTGGCCAATATGCTAAATACTCATCGGATTCTGTAATGTAAAAAAGCTGCTCTGGATCTGCAGACGAAAGCGACTCCCTGAAGAAACGCTCTTCCGTTTCCGTGCTCCAGAGTTCCATTTTTCTCTCCTCACCCCCTTATCTCCTTCCTCCTATTTGAACCTGTCTCTCACACGATCCTCTTAAACCTCTTCTCCACCTCTTTCCTGTCCATGGAGATTATGGTGGGCCTCCCGTGCGGGCATGTGAACGGATTCTCACAGTCGGCCAGTTCCCTCAGGAGAAGGCGCATCCTCTCCATCGTCAGAACCTCGCCGGCCCGTATGGCCCCGTGGCAGGCGGCCAGCTTTATTATGTTCTCCGAGAACTCCCTGTGCTCCTTTATCCGGCCCTCTTCGATGATCTGGCCCAGCAGTTCCTTTACGGCCTCTTCTTCAATCTCCTGGCCCATTACCACCGGCACCGCGCTTATCTGCACCGTTCCGCTGCCGAACGGCTCCAGAACGAGGCCGAGCCTCTTCAGCTCCTCCGAGAACTCGGTAAGATACGATACATCGCGCTGGCTCATCTCCATGAGTATCGGGACGATTAGCTCCTGCGACTTCACTCCGCTCTCGTAATCCCTCCTCAGCATCTCGTACCTGACCCGCTCGTGGGCCGCATGCTGGTCGATCATGAGGAATTCGTCCCCCGCCTGAACTAGTATGTATGTCTTCCAGAGCTGCCCGATTATTTCCCCGGACAGCCACCTGTACTTATCGCCGCCCGGAGTTCTCAAAACCTCTTCCTCCGTTTCCGGGAGTCTAGCCTGCCTTCCTGTATCCGCAAAGGTTCCGGTTGTGGGCCGGTGGTAATCCTCCTTCCGGAAAGAAGGCGCAATTCCGCCAGACGCTGGGCCGAGCCATCTCCCGACCTCTTTCTGTTCCGGTATTATCTCCCTTGAGCCCAGAGCCTCCCTGACCGCATCCCTGACCGCCCCGAAGACCTTTCCATCCTCGGAGAACCTGACCTCAAGTTTTGCGGGGTGAATGTTCACATCCACCCACTCCGGGGCGACATCAACGAAGAGGAGTCCGGCGGGCTGCTTCCCCTTCATCAGCATGGTTCCGTAGCCCTCTCTGGCAGCGGAGACTATGAGGCCGTTCTTCACGGGCCTTCCGTTCACGAATACGAAGAGATGCGAAAGCGTGGGAGTCGTTTCCAGCGGCTGGACGATGAAGCCGGATACCTGCACCTCGCCGCCGGCCGATATGGGAATAAGGGAGCGCGCAAACTGCGAACCGAGCACCGCCACCACCGTATCCAGCAGTTTCCCGGTTCCCGGAGTGGTGAACAGCCGCGTCTTTCCGTGAGAGAAGGTGAAATGTATCTCGGGATGGGCCAGCGCCCTCTCGGCAATGACCTGACTTATATGGGAGAGTTCAGTCCTGTCGCTCTTCAAATACTTCCTTCTGGCGGGCATGTTGAAGAACAGGTCCCTCACCTCTATCTCCGTGCCTACGGAGGAGTCCACCGGAGATACCGACATAATCTCGCCCCCCTCGACCACGATCTCCGTGCCCGGCTCCTCCTCGCTCTCGCGGGTGAGCATTCGGAACCTCGAAACGGCGGATATGCTGAACAGGGCCTCTCCCCTGAACCCCATGCTGGTTATCCTGCCCAGATCGTCCACTTCCCTTATCTTGCTGGTTGCGTGCTTCTTCAGCGAGAGCTCCGCATCCTCCCGGGACATTCCGCAGCCGTTGTCCGATACCCTTATCAGCTCCTTGCCGCCCCTCTCGATCTCGATCCTTATGGCGGTGGCGCCTGCGTCTATGGAGTTCTCCACCAGCTCCTTCACAGCCGATGCCGGCCTGTCTATCACCTCACCCGCAGCGATCTTCGCCGCCACCCTGCTGTCCAGAATCTCTATTCTTCCCATCATTCTCCCTCCCCAAGCATCTTCTTCAGCCGGTGCAGAAGGTTCAGGGCCTCGATGGGGCTCATGCTCATGACATCCGCCCCTCTGATTATCTCCTCCACCTCGCTCTTCTTCTGCGGCTGGGCCCTTGCGAAGGCTTCCAGCGTTGCCTGCAGCCTCCCTGACCTGCGAACCTCCAGAACATTCTCCTCCTCAAGGCCTTTGAGGACCTCCTTGGCCCTTTCGATTACCGGCAGAGGAACGCCGGCCAGTTTTGCCACCTCTATTCCGTAGCTCCTGCTGGTGCTCTCGGGCACTATCTTCCTCAGAAAGACGATGTTGTGCCCCTCCTCCTTAACCGCTATGCTGTAGTTCTTAGCGCCGTCGAGCTTGTCGGCGAGGTCGGTTAACTGATGATAATGGGTCGCAAAGAGGGTCTTGGAGCCCTTCTTGGCGCTGTGGAGGTACTCGGTGACCGCCCACGCGATGCTGAGGCCGTCGAATGTGCTGGTCCCCCTGCCTATCTCGTCCAGAATTATGAGGCTCTTCTCCGTTGCGGAATGAAGTATGTTGGCCAGTTCGGTCATCTCCACCATGAATGTGGACTGCCCCCTCGTGAGGTCGTCGAAGGCCCCCACTCTGGTAAAGATCCTGTCATGAAGCGAAAGGCGGGCCACATCCGCCGGCACGAAGGAGCCCATCTGGGCCATGAGGACTATGAGAGCGACCTGACGCATGTATGTGGACTTGCCGGCCATGTTGGGCCCGGTGATTATTAGCATCCTGTTCCCGTCCGAGTCCATGCGCGTATCGTTGGGAACGAACCTGCCGGACAGAAGCACCTCCACAGTGGGGTGCCTGCCGTTCAGTATGGTTATCTCGGGCGTATCCAGTATTTCCGGCCGGACATAGCGGTTCTCCACGGCGACCCTTGCAAGGGAGAGGATGACATCGAGGAGCGCAACGGCGGAGGCGTTCCTCTGAATGCTGGCCACCGCCGATGCCGCCTTCTTCCTGAGTTCCACGAAGAGCTCGGCCTCCATCTCCTTCATGCGGTCCTCCGCCGTGAGTATGAGTGCCTCCTTCTCCTTCAGTTCCGGGGTGATGAAACGCTCCCCGTTCGCCAGAGTCTGCTTCCTGATGTAATCCTCAGGCACATTCCCGAGGTTGGACTTCGAAACCTCGATGTAGTAGCCGAACACCTTGTTGAATCCGACCTTCAGGCTCTTGATCCCGGTCCTCTCCCTCTCCCTCCTCTGAAGCTCCGCTATCCACGCCTTGCCGTCTCTGGCCGCGGTCTTCAGTTCATCCAGTTCTGGGCTGTAGCCCTCCCTGATCACGCCTCCGTCCCGGTAGGTGACCGGCGGCTCGTCCGCGAGGGCCCTCTCCATCTCGTCCACCAGCTCGGCAAGGGGGTCCATCTGCGAATCCGTGTCGGAATAGAGAGAGGCGTTCCGGCCTGCCAGCATCCTCTTCACCGCAGGCACGACCTTCAGCGATTCCCTCAGGGATACGAGGTCCCGGGGATTCGCACTCCCGTAAACCGCTCTGGCTATCAGCCTCTCCATGTCCCTGACAGAGGATAAAAGAGAGGTGAGTTCCTCGCGAAATATCGGGTCGGCCACCGCCTCGGCTATTGCGTCGAGCCTCCTGTTTATCTCGCCGGCATCCACGAGCGGGCGGACGAGCCAGCCCTTTAGCAGGCGGGAGCCCATGGGGGTGACGGTTCGGTCGAGAACCCCGATGAGGGAGCCCTCCTTCCCGCCGTCCCGTATGTTCCTCAGAAGTTCCAGATTTCGTATGGTGGAGGAATCGAGAACGAGATAATCGTCGATACGGTACGGCCTTATGGTGTCTATGTAATCGAGGGAGGATTTCTGGGTTCGGAAGAGATAGTCCAGAGCCGCTCCGCAGGCGGATACCGCAAGGTCCATGCCGTCGAGGCCGAGGCCGTCTATTCCCAGCACGGAAAAGTGCCGCTTCAGGGTATCCTCTGCCTTCTCCTTCGTGAACGAATAGGGGCTGTGGCGGGTTATCAGGATTCCCCGCTGCTCGGCCTCCCTCAATATATGGATGTCCGGCGTATCCTCGGAGATCAGGAGCTCCGACGGTGAAAAACGAGCCATTTCAGAGAGAACGCGCTGCTCCGCTTCCTCCCCCTGAATCTGGGTGGTGAGGAACTCGCCGGTGGAGACATCCACGAATGCGAGGCCGTACCGGTTCCATTCCGGGTACAGGGCCATGAGGTAGTTGTTGCTTCCGCCCTCAAGAATGCTGTCCTCCAGCACGGTTCCGGGGGTCACCACGCGCACCACATCCCTTTTCACAACGCCTTTGGCCTTCTTCGGGTCCTCGATCTGCTCGCAGATGGCCACGCGGTAGCCTTTCTTAATCATTCTGGAGAGATAGGTGTCGAGGGCGTGATACGGGATTCCGGCAAGCGGGGTCTTCGCCCTGTCCCTCGAGGTAAGGGTTATGTTCAGCTCTCTGGCCACAATCTTCGCATCGTCGTAGAAGGTCTCGTAGAAATCACCCATTCTGAAGAAGATGATTGCATCTGGGTATCTCTCCTTCATGTCGTGGTACTGCTTCATGGCCGGTGTCAGTTTCTCTTTCAAAATCTCCCCCTCTGGGCGATGCTGAAAGATAAAGGAGGAAAGGATATTAAAGGGTATCGGAGGGAAGAAAACTTTTATCCCTCCCCTCCATTCTCCGTCCATGTGCCGCCTCTTCGCATCCATCGGTATCGGTAATGCGGGAGAATTTCTGAGGGAGAAGGAGTGCTCGCTCCTGGCCCAGAGCAATTCAGAACCGGAACACCTGCAGCAGGACGGCTGGGGCGTGGCCGTTTTCTCCAACGGCTGGAAGGTGGTGAGAGGCACGGCACCGGTCTTCGACGACCCCGGGTTTTCCGGAATGGAGCCGGAAGGAAGGATAGTGATAGCGCACATCCGAAGGGCCAGCAACCCGCTCGGCCTCCCGATGGAGGAGCTCAGGGCCCCGGAGAACATCCAGCCCTACAGGTACGGGAACATGGTCTTCGCACACAACGGCACCATAAAGATACCGGAGGAGATGCGCCCGTACCTCGGAGATTTCGCGGGCATGGTGCAGGGGAAGAACGACAGCGAGATATACTTCTGGCTCCTGATGAAGAACCTGCAATCGGAAGGGGAGGTGAAACGGGCCGTGCTGCGAACCGTGGCCGACCTGAACGATGCGGGGGAGAAGGTGTCCGAGGAGAAGAAGGAGAGACTGAAGAGGCCGTACAGAGGCCTGAACTTCGTAATGAGCGACGGAAAGAACCTTTACGCCTACTGCAGGCACGACGGGGTGAAGGATGCGGGGCCGACGCTCTGTTACAAAGACGCACCCTACTATCGGATGGTTTACAGGGAGGAGAAGGGCGGGGTCGTGGTGGCCTCGGAAAGGATGGATAACGGAGAATGGAAGGGGATGGAGGACGGGGAGATGCTCACGGCGTGGATTAAGAATGGGGAGATAAAGGTAAGTACAGAAGAGGCTCGCTAAAGGCTAGCGGGCTAGCATCTTCTCAACCTGTTTTCTGGCCCATTGGTTCAGAAGCCCTGTTATCATTGCGGCCTTGGCCGCAGTATCCAGTATGAAAATTGCAGTGGCCTGAAGATATGTCTTTGTGATAATCGCAGAATTCCAACAGGGGCAACCACCTACCATATTATAGAGCAAAAAAGCAAGAAGGAAGCTTATATAACTCATGATTAAACTGCCCACTATCCGATTCTTTCTTCCCGCCGTGGTAAAAAATACTATTCCCGTGAGTAAAATAAGCGCTATAAAATAAAAAGGTGAATTCAGCGGCCATGCGCCGCTGCAGCCTACCGGTAATGATTGTATTTTAATCTCATAGAGGAGGGAGAGCCACAAAAGATAATTAAGGGCCATAACCACAGCATTTATTCCTCTTTTAATTCTTCGAATGCGCGGACTTTCATTCCTCTGCTCCTCAAGATAGGGGCGAAACATTATCTCTCTGTTCACCCAACTTAATTCTCTCAGTTCCGGAGCATGGCGTCTGTATGTCCAAACCAGATGATATAAGGTTGCTATAGCTCCAACCAGACAGGCAACCCCAACTAAAAAATTCTGGCGCACTATTCCAACAAATAGAACAATTGCAAAAAAGACAACAACAGACTCTATGACCAACCTCGCAGAAATCATCTCAATGGCCTTTGACTCTTGATTGCCAAATCTTGATGATAACAGCGTCCTCCGCTCATTCATCTCCTTCTCTGATGAGTATGTAAAGTAGCCAGCTGTCATAAATATAGCCCCTACAAAACTGGCAAAGGAAAGAATAAGGAACAGGGTTTCCAGCGAAGGGATGAGCATCCCAAACAGAGCAAATATTACGAATAATGCAACGGCAAAAAAAGAATAATGCCTCCACCTTATAAGCCTGCTCTTTCCATCCAGAAGTGACTTATAAAAATCCGCCTGAGCATAATAGCCAACAGCCAAAAGAGGGAGGAATAGAAGCGCAATGCCACACATAAGAGTCAGAAGCAAGACGATGTTAAACAACAGGCCGTTCAGGGAAAAAATCGACATCGTGAGTAGGGAAAAACCGGATGCAACCGCACATAGAATAAGAGCCAGCAGAGAGCGGCGGGCCTGCCTCGAATATCTCTCCGCGAGATATGCAGGTTCGCCTTGCGTCCCCTCTTTCTCGTTCACTTCTTCCACAGTACGATATGCACCTGCTATGTAATAAATCTTTCCAAAAGAAGGTAAATGACCGGGGCCTCACACCAGCCCGTTAAACATCGCTCCCTTTATCGCCGTATCCCCCATAAATATCAGGGAGAACGCGACATAGGTCTTCGTGACGGCCTCCGGGTCGCTGCACCAGCACATGGCCGCTACGGAGATATAGAGAACGAACGCAAGCAAAAAGGAGGAGTACATGATGAGGAAGGTGAACCATATCTCGGAATGTTTTTTGTTCCCCCGGGTGCTGAAGAAGACGACAAAGTTCAGGATCAGGATTGTGAGCACGAAAAAGAAGGCCCCCGCAGGAAAAGCCCAGTCGCAGTTATGGTGGCCCTGACTCTTGATCATTATCAGAACAAAGGCCCAGAGAATATAGGAAAGAATTATGGCCGAACAGGCTATCTGCCCCCTGATGCCTCCGGGCCAGATGACTGACTCGGCCCTTTTTTCGCGGATATTCCGCTCGCCTTGCGTCCCCTCTTTCTCGTTCACTTCTTCCACAAAAGGATATGCACTTCCGATATAATAAACCTTCCTACCAAAACCCTTAAACCTTTCTCCCCTATCCCTCTCCGATTGACATGGACATAGAATCGATAATCTCATCCGGCCGTTGCTCCCTGTCCGAGGGCGAGGTCAAGACGCTTCTGAAGGAGAACGGGATCCCCACCACCGACTTCCATGTGGTTCGGAGCGAGGGGGAGATTGAAGGCCTCAGGATAAAGTACCCGGTCATAGCGAAGGTCCACTCTCCGAAGATTCTGCACAAGACCGATGTGGGCGGTATTTTCCCCGACATAAAGGACCAGTTCGGCCTGATAAAGGCTTTTCACGCTATAAAAGAGAAGTTCCCTGACGCGGATATGCTGGTTGAACCCATGGAGGAGAAGGGCGTCGAGGTTATCATAGGATTCATCCACGACCCCACATTCGGCCCCACCATCATGTTCGGCATGGGCGGCATTTATACGGAGATTTACAGGGATGTCAGTTTCCGGCTCATTCCCATAGACGACTACGATGCGGACGACATGATGAGGGAGATAAAATCGGCCAAGGTGCTGGAGGGCTTCCGGAACATTCATGTGAACCGGGAGGCCCTGAAAGAACTGCTCATATCCTTCTCTGAGATGTGCACGAAGCTGCAGGACACCGTGGAGCAGATAGACCTCAATCCGGTGTTCGTCAGGGAGAAGGATGCGGTGGTTGTGGATGCGAAGGCCGTGCTGAAGTGCGACTGAATGGCCAGAAGTGTTTAATGTCGGCCACAACCGACACCTTTTTATTCCTGTCTTCTCTTGCCCACCCATGACCGAAGACGCCAAAGACATGGTAAAGGAGATACAGAGAACGATCGTCAATCTCAGCAAGGAGTATCCCGAGGAGACCGGGGGCTTCATGCAGATGCTCAAGGCCGTGAACACGCCCAAGGCCCTGAGCACCAAGGACAAGGAGATAATCGCGGTCTCCCTTTCCGTGGCCACGAAATGCCACTGGTGCATAGCGTTCCACACCCACAACGCGCTGAAGGCCGGGGCCACGAGAGAGGAGATAATCGAGGCCTGCTTCGTCGCC
>Ga0190313_1000326_pt1 | contig 29035 bp, 35 predicted proteins | sample 4870071011_MG_FD_169989 | JGI IMG/M metagenome (GOLD analysis project Ga0190313, IMG submission 169989) | Hydrothermal vent sediment bacterial communities from Southern Trench, Guaymas Basin, Mexico - 4870-07-10-11_MG | ecosystem: Environmental > Aquatic > Marine > Hydrothermal vents > Sediment ... | reverse complement strand
GTAGATTATCTTCAAATGTTTGGGAGACGTTTGAAAAATAAAGACAAACGGGCGTATGAGCCTCTTAAAACTTATGTAAACTCTATCTTTAATTTTTTTGATGATATACGCTTTAAATACCCAAACGTGTCAGTTTGCTTGTTGCTTTCCTTGTCAAAAGCTGGAATAACTGAAACTAGTAAAGACAGGATAAATCTTAGGCTTAATTACTTAAACGCCATCAAAGAAAGTGGCGACGTTCAATACGACTTGGATTACTGTTACGGACTTCTTTTTACGGATGACATGAAAGAATACCATCTCTCCCGCCTAAATTCTAGCGGCGAGAGTAGAAAGAAAATCGTATGCGCTTTTATCAAAGGGAACCGAATAGGCGCAACAATAAGAGATGTGGTCTTGGAATACAATATTGAGAATAATTGTTACCTTAAGAAGGGGACATTTATAAAATAATATACTGAGAGGCTAATAATGGCTTTTTAAGGTAGGTTAAACTGGGTCTAAGTAGTTTTATATAAGTAGAAACTTGAATGCAAAATAAGGGGAATTATGGCGCTCTCAGATAGTAGGGTAAAGAAAAACAATAGGTTAAAAAAAACAGAAAAGCCGCCCGTGATGGACGGCTGGGGAGTGGGGGTGAAAAGGAAGGGAGAAAAACTACTCAATTTCTTCCTCAACTGGGCGTCCGAGCTCTTCCCAGAGTACTAACACGCTCTCATAATCGTCTTCTTGCCAGAGATAATTCCCTGGCTCTGGAAGACGCCAACAGTACTCCGCTACTTTATCGGAAAAATTTAAATGAACGTCAACTATTCCACTATCTAAACCTTTACGAATCCGCTCTCCTATTTCAGCGAGAGCGTCTGCATCAGTACAAAAATAAATTTCTGGTTCTACTGAAAATGATACTATCATCTTTTTCTCCTTTTTAATTTTTTAAAGTTGATTAATACACTCTCAGACTATAATATCTCCCTTGCCTACGATTAAACGATACGCTACCGTCACGATAAACTTCCATGACGGTTAACCCTTTTCCTAAAGACTGGGAAGGATAGAACCAAGATACGTATTTTATAGAACTATAGCGTGGATGTTTTTTAAGCTCTTCCAGAGCGTCCTTTACCTTTTGGTTGAAGTAATCTTCCCCTTTTAAAATTACTTCCTGATAAATAACAGATTTTAAGTTTAAGCCTTTTAGCTCTTGAAAATTTTTTGCTTGTCCTAACATTTTGCGCCTCCTTTTTATTTTTTTTGCTTTACTCATTAATATCAATTACCGTGCCAACTTAATAAAATCAGTAGGTTAGAACAAATACGCTGGATTGAAAGAACAAAAAGGATGGTTTTAAAGGGGATTTCAGTAAAAATTTTTGAACTTTTAGTAAAAATAGTACAAATTTTTATACTTTCAAATAATTTCAATAGTTTACATATAAGATTTTGAGCGACTTGAAAGAAATTTTAAAAAATGGTACAAAAATTTGAACTTTAGGGCTTGACAAACTTTGACGGAATAGTTTATTTTTGGGTAAAAATCAGAAAAAAGTTAAAAAAATAAGTTATGGCTATAACCGCAAAAGATGAAGTATTAGAAGAGATAAACAAACTGCCGAGAAATCTAAAACGGTTAATGTTACTGTTGATAAAAGAAGAGAACTGGACAAAGTCGTTTAGACAGATTTGTAGAGAACAGGGGTTAAAGGATACTTCTCTCCGAACTGCTATTGCTAAATACGGCACACAGCGCTTTTGGGAACTCCGTTCTGCATATGTAAAGGCAGCGATGGAAGAACACATGCCCAAAGTTTATGAAGCGATGCTCGCTAAGGCTTGCAAGGGAGATCCGCAAGTGCTGAAGCTTATTTTGCAGTGGAGAGGCGAATTGGTTAACAAACACGAGCTTGAAGGAAAGGGAGTCGTGAACTTTAATTTTAATTTGGACGGTGATTAGGATGTGGCATGTTGCATCTATTTCAGGAGGAAAAGATAGCACAGCAATGTTATTAATGATTAAAAGGAAAAAGTTACCCCTTAATGAGATTGTTTTTTGTGATACTGGAGTAGAGTTTGATGAGGTTTATAAAACAATAAAAGATATAGACGAATGGGCAAGAATAAATTTTGGTTTTGGGGTGACGGTGTTAAAACCAAAGCATGATTTTGTTTATTATGTGACAGAATATAAGAGAGTTAGAGGTAAATATATAGGGCAGCCTTATCTTTTTCCTTGCCCATCCCAAAGGTGGTGCTCGGATAGGCTAAAAATTAAGCCTTTTAAACGCTACCTTAAAAAACGAACGTATATGACTTATATTGGTATTACTGCAAACGAAAAAAGAAGGATAAAAAAACGTAAAGCATTAGAGATATACCCTTTAGTTGATGCTGGAATAACTGATGATATGGCGTTAGCTATGTGTAAAGCTGAAGGTTTTAACTTTTATGGGCTATATGATAGGTTCAACAGAGCAGGATGTTGGTGTTGCCCTTTTCAATCTGAAAGAGACCTTAAAATTTTAGCGAAATATTATCCAGATAAATTTTTAAAACTTTTAGAAATGGAAAAAATAAACAAAAGTAAGACAGGTTATACTTTTAGCTTTAGGGATAAAAATATTTTGCAGAGAATAAAAAATAGATACCATTGGCTGCATAGCTATGAATATAAATTATAAGCCAACGCCTACATTAAAGCGCTTTCATAAAAGCGATGCCTTTATGCGGGTCGTTATTGGACCCGTAAGGTCAGGCAAGTCCACCGCTATGTGCATGGAGATTATGCGGCGAGCTTGCCAGCAGAGAGCTTTCAAGGGCGTCCGTCATAGTAGATGGGCTATCGTTAGGAATACCTATCCAGAATTGCGTGATACCACATTGAAAACCTGGTTGATGTGGTTTCCAGAGGAACATTTTGGCAAGTTTAACTGGCAGCAGATGGTTCATTATGTTGATTTTTACTTGCAGGATGGAACGCAGGTAAAGGCGGAAGTCCTTTTCAGGGCGTTGGATAGACCAAGTGATGTTAGAAAACTTTTATCTCTGGAGCTAACTGGTGGGTGGATAAATGAGGCAAGGGAAGTTCCTAAAGCAATTGTTGATGCTTTAGGCGATAGAGTAGGGCAATATCCGTCCAAGATGATTGGCGGATGCACATGGCGGGGCGTGATGCTTGATACAAACCCACCAGATGAAGACCATTGGCTTTACAAACTTGCAGAGGAAGAGCGCCCAGAAGGTTGGGAGTTCTTTAAACAGCCTGGGGCATTGATAGAAAGGGACGGCAAGTTTATTCCGAACCCAAAAGCCGAGAATATAGAAAATTTAAACGAAGGGCATAATTACTATTTAACAAGACTTGCAGGCAAATCGCCTGATTATATTAGGGTCTATTATTGCGCTCAATACGGCTTTGTTATAGACGGAAAGCCAGTCTTTCCAGAATATGTAGATGCCGTGCATTGCAGCCATGAAATACTTAAGCCAGAGCGTGATTTGCCCATCTATATAGGGCTTGACTTTGGGCTTACCCCAGCAGCGCTTTTTGCTCAAAGGTTTGTTAATGGGCGTTGGATTTGGTTTGATGAGCTGGTGAGCGATAATATGGGCATCTTCAGATTTGCTGAACTGCTAGGCAATAAAATCCATCGTGAATACCCAGGCTTTAAGTTTGAAATATACGGAGACCCTGCTGGGCAACAGCGGGCGCAAACCGACGAAAAGACTTGCTTTCAGATACTTCACGCTAAGGGCATTCAAGCAGTGCCAGCACCCACAAACGATTGGACAACTAGGCGTGAGGCGATTGCAGTGCCTTTGAGCCGTTTAATAGACGGCAAGCCAGGGCTAATAATCTCGCCTAAATGCAAGATGGCTAGAAAAGGGCTTGCTGGCGGGTATTGTTACAAGCGCCTACAAGTAGTGGGTGATGAGCGCTATAGAGATAAACCTGATAAAAATATTTACTCCCACGTGATTGACGCTGCTGGTTATGCGATGTTAGGCGGTGGTGAAGGTAATAGAATAGTAACTGGTGAGCAAAGTATGACGCCTGAAGAGGCTAGAAAACTTTATATCCAAAATCTGCCACCAGACGCTAGACAATACGTTAATTTTGACTTTGGAGGGTTTTAATGGCAACTCCAGAACGTAAAGAATTTGAAGACGCTTACATGGCAGCGATAACGCATTGGTCGCCTTTTTTGGTAGAGGCGGAGAGAGACCTTAACATGGCGCTTGGCGATCAGTGGGATGCTGCAATGAAGGCGTATCTAAAGCAAAGAAGGCGTGAAGCCTACGTCTTTAATAAAATACATCGGATAATTAAGTTAATTACGGGTTTCCAGCGTAAAAATAGACTCTCATTAAAATTTGAGGCTTTACTCGGCGGGGATAGTCAGACAGCATCGCAGTTCACTAAGGCAGTTATGTGGCACATGCAATATGCGGGCGGCTATCAAGAGATGAGCGAGGCTTTTGAGAAGGGCGCTTTAATTACGGGAATTAATTTAGTTCATCTTTACGTTGACCGCTTAACAGATCCAGTTAATGGCGATATCAGATTTTCCAGATGCCCTTACAATAGCTTTTTGCTTGATCCAAATATGACCAAAAAAGATTTGAGCGATTGTGCCTATATCCTCCGCAGGAAGTATCTCTCAAAGGAACAGGTAAAGGCGCTGCTGCCCTGGGCGGAAAAAGATATTGAGTTAATAAAGCCAGGGAGTGGTGATAATAAGTTCCCACAATTAAAGCCAGCTTTAAAAAACCCTTATGCTTATGACGAATTCTGGCGCATGGATACTAAGAAGATATGGCTGGCAACACTGCCTGACGGTTCTTTTAAGCAATTTGAAAACAAAAAAGAGATTGAGCAACTGTTTGAAATGTATCCTCCACTAGCCGAGCACATTAAAATTATTCCATCTTGGAGAAAAATAATAAAATTGCAGGTTTTTGTGGAGGGCAATTTACTTTACGACGGCGATTCTCCCTGGATAACGGACAATTATCCTTTTGTCCCTGTCTGGGGATTCTTTACTCCAGAGGTTAAGAAACCAGACTTAAAGATTTTTGGGATAGTAAGGGTTGCCAGGGACCCACAAACAGAAGTTAATAAACGCAGAAGCCAAATGATAGACATTATTGAGTCAACAATTGCCGCAGGATGGAAAGCAAAAGAAGGTAAACTCGTTGATCCAAATGCTTTATATCAAAGTGGGCAAGGGTTAGTGGTTTGGCTTAGAGAGGCTGCCAACATGGAAGATGTGCAAAGGCTAGACCCTCCACCTATCCCAGCGGGGCTATTCCAGTTGTCAGAAGTTTTTGACAAAGATGTTTACGAGAATGTTGGTGCTAATGCCGAGCTTTTAGGGTCGCCTGAAAATGAAAATATTCAAATTGCTGCCTTATTAAGTAAATTAAGGCAAGGTAGCGGTTTAACGATACTCCAGGACTTGTTTGATAGTTACAGGAGCTCAAAAAAGCTATTAGGTATGAAATTGCTGCAGATGATACAGGAAAATTATACGCCTAACAAAGTTCAGCAGATTATTGGTGAACCGCCGACACAGTTATTTTTTAACAAGGATTATGCTAAGTATAATTGCACGCCAGCGGAAGGTATTTTAACCGATAGCCAGCGTCAGATGTATTTTGGTCAACTCGTTGCCTTGCAGCAAATGGGTGTGCCGATTCCTCCATCTGCTTTATTGGAAGCAGCGCCTATCCAGAATAAAGAAGAGCTTATACAGTTCGTTAAAGCTGCTGAGCAGGCACAAGCACAACAGGCGCAGGAGAATAAGGAGCTTGAAGATATTATTAAACAAGTTAATGTCGCTAAGATGCAGGCTGACCTTGCTAGGGCGCATGAAAGAGTATCTCAGGAGCAGGAGAACAGAGCGAACGCCTTGCTTGATAGAATAAAAGCGATAAAAGAGCTTGAAAAAATTGACGTGGAAAAATTTAAGATGTTGGCCGATGCTTTACATACGATGGAACTTGCAAAGGAAAAAAGAGAGAAAATAAAGAAACTTTTAACAACGAGGTAAAGTATGTATAAACAACTTGCAAAGGCGCTTAATTATAAACCTAAAAGCGGGTTGGTTATTGGCGATTTAAGAGAGGAGCTTGCCAGAGATACTATCCTTAACTTGGAGAAGGTTATTAACGCCAACAAGCACAGGGAGAAATATTATCTCCTTGTTCATGCTGGTAATTTTGGTAAAAATATAAAAACTACAATTATGATAAGCAATAAAGAACCACCAAAACTTTTGGGAACTATTTGCTTAAAGGTAAACAACGTTAAAGGTAGGGTAGATAGACTTTGGGTTTTGCCTTATGATATTCCTAAGGATGATGGGGATTTATCAAGTGTAGGCATTGAGGAGGTTTTTAAATCCGTTAAAGGGATACCTTTAAAATATTAAATAAAAGGAGCAAACTATGAATAATAACCAAATACAAAGTGGAGAGCCAACTCCACAACAGCAAGTTCAAGGGCAGCAACAGGAGCAACAAGGTCAGGTTCAAGGGCAAGAGCAAGCGCAGCAGGTTCAGGAACAGCAACAGCAGCAAGCGCAAGCGCCACAAGACTTGTTGCAGCAGGTCACGCAAGAGTTGGAGCAGTTGAAACAACAGAACGCTGCTTTGCAGGCACAACTTGCCTTTTTTGGGCAACAGGCTGGAGGAGAGCCAACTCCCCAGATACAACAGCAAGACCCTTTTGAAGGGCTAGAGGACGATGATGTCCTTACTGTTGCCGACGTTAAGAGGCTGATGGCGCAAGTCCAGAGACCAGCGGTAGATCCAAATCTGTATAAAGAAATTCAGATGCTCAAGCTATCCGTGCAAGAGCCGAATTGGCAAGATGTGATAAAGAATTATTTGCCTGATATGATAAATAGCAATCCGTTGTTAGGGCAGATGATTCAGAATGCGCCAAATCCATTAGAAGCTGCATTGCATATTGCTAAACTCAATCCTCGTTATCAACAGCAGCAACAAGCGCCACAGCAACAATCTCAACAGATTATAAACCAATTAATTAATAAACCTGCCTCGCCAGACCAATTTGGCGGTGGCGGTGGCGTCAGTAAGGCGGATAAAATTGCCGCCATGTCTGATGAGGAGTTTGAAAAATACGTTCAGGATGTTTTATCTGGTAAAGTGTAAAAACCTTTAAAGGAGGGGTATTATGCCTTTAACAACTACAGCACAAATAGATCCTGCGGTGCAGGTCTTTTATGATAGAGTTCTTTTAAGGGCTGCTTATCCAAAGTTAGTCCATTTAAAATTTGCCCAGCATGCAAGGCTGGACAAGAAACACGGGAACACCTATAAATGGAGGAGATATGCTCACCTTGCCGATGCGACTGTTCCTCTAACTGAAGGGCAGACCCCACCAGGGCAACAGTTATCTAAGACAGACCTGACTGTTCAGGTCCAAGAATACGGCGACTATGTTCATATCACTGACATGGTTGACCTAACTGTTGAAGATCCAGTTTTAACTATCGCTGCTGATTTATTAGGCAAGCAGATGGGTAAAACCTTTGACAGTTTGATGAGGGATATCCTTGCTGCTTGCGCTAGCCAGACTGATGCTGCTGGTGGTTCTAACGGGAAGAGTCCAACTGAAATTACAACTGCCGATATTGATGTAGTTGTAAAGACGTTGTTGAATAATGATGCTGATCCAATTACTGAAATCGTTAAAGCGGGTCCTGGTCAAGGCACAATGCCTGTAAGGGCTGCTTTTTATGGCATTGCTCATACTGAATTGATAGACGACCTTGAGGCTTGTGGTGGTTTTATCCCAGTAGCTCAGTATCCTCGTCAAAATGATGTTGATGATGCTGAGTGGGGTTCTATTAAAAACACACGTTGGCTGGTGACTTCAAATGCCTATAAAGATACATCTGGAGCAGATGATATTTACCATTTACCAATTATCGGCAAGGACGCTTACGGTGATGTTGAGCTGACAACTGCAAAGAACATCGTGAAACCATTTGGTAGTGCTGGAACTGCTGACCCATTGAACCAGAGGGCAACTTCTGGCTGGAAGGCAGTCTGGGCTGCTAGAATTTTAAATGATAATTTTATGCATGTGTTAAGGGTGACTCATAGTTAAATAACTGCCTCTCCCTAACGGGAGGGGCTAATTTTTTAAGAGAGGTGTAATATGACTAATCATGAGAAAAAGAAATACGAGGAACAACGTGCAAGGATAATGAAAAAGAGACAGGAGCTAGCTAAAAAACTAGCTCGGGAAAAAAAGGTTAAGGTCATTTTTCAGAACTTGGAAGAGCCTGTTGATGTTGAATTTACTTATCAAGGCGTTAAGACTTTTTATTTAAAACATGGTGAAGTAATTGAATTGCCAACATCTGTTTTAAAGCATTTAATGAGCCTTAAAGTGCCTGTTTATCGCTATGAAACTGACGCCAAAACAGGACAGCTAAAGCCTGTTACAAAGGTAGCCGAGTGGCGGAATAGGTTTGCTTTTGTGCCTGTTGATGCAGAGGAGATAACAGGCACGGAAAAGATGGAGCAGTAAGATGGAATGGACTTTAGCAGATATAAGGGATAAGGTGAGAAAATATACGGGTTTTTTGTCCGCTCAGCAGATATCCGACGATTTTATAAACGATGCTATAAATGATTTTTACGTTAATGAGTTCCCTTTATTAGTCAACTCTACCAGTTTAAGCACATGGCATGCTTTTAATACTTCTCCAGGGGTGGGTGAGTATCCACTTGAAGTAACGATTTTAAATACTATCTCACCTATATATGTTGCCGACTATCCTGTTTGGTTTACAAGGGATAGGGACTTATTCTTTGCTAATTATCCCTTGAATGAACCAGCGCAGCAAGGAAAACCTTTTGCCGCTTTTTTAGATGATGATAGGACGTTATATCTACGCCCTGTTCCTGATGCTGAGTATAATGTAAGAATTTTAGTAGTTAAAAAGCCAACAGCGCTTGTAAATGATACAGATAAACCGCTTGACCCTGCATGGGGGCGAGCGGTCGCTGTTGGCGCTGCTATCCATCTTTTACTAGAAGAAGGCGACAAAGATGCCGCTAATGAACTGAGCGATTTGTTAGGAGCGCTTTTAGGGCAAATTAACTGTAAGGCAACGCTTTTTTCTGTAAGTAAAGAAGCGATAAGGAGCTTTTAATATGACTTGGAATAAAGATAAACCTGCTGGTTCTGATCCTTTAAATATTAGCGATGATTTAATAAGACAAAATTGGGCAGCTTTAGAAGATGCTCTTGCAAGAGATCATAATTTTCCTGGGACAGAAGGAACAGACGCTGGAGAACATGAGAAAGTTACCTTGAGAGAGCAAACAGAAAAACCTCCTGTAGCTACGGGGAAGCATGTGCTTTATGCAAAAAGTGATGGAATTTATATAGAAAAATCAGATGGAACAGAAATAAAGCTTTTTGATTTTGATATAGAAAAATTAACGAATGCTGATAGTGCTGATAATGCTGATAAAGTAGATGGTTTTGACGCATCTCAGACACCTTCACCAAATACTATTGCGGTGGCAGATGATAATGGTTGGATAAATGATTGGATAAATCAGGGTGAAGGAAGTGGATTAGATGCAGATAAGATAAGGGGATTAGATGGGGATTTTTCATGTGTTAAAGGTAGTAATGGTTATACTAGACTGCCGAACGGTATAATAATTCAGTGGGGAGTAGTAGGAAATATTCAGGGTGATGAAGAAATTACAGTAAATTTTAATATAGAATTTCCTCATCTTTGTTTTGTTGTAGTAGCTACGGCTGATGTTCCTTTTAATATTGACCAATGGGCAACGGTTAGAGATATAAATACTACTAGTTTTGTAGCCAGAATGGAATACTATGCAGGGAATAAGGATGATGGAACTATAAAATGGATAGCGATAGGGTATTAAAAATGTATATACCTTTTCCAATCTATGATTTTAAAAGTGGTTTAAGGCTTGATAAAGAGCCATTTTTACTCCCTGCCGATGCCTTTACGGTTTTTCAGAATGTTTATATAGATAAAGGTTGTCTTGTTAAAAGAAAAGGAATAGAAAGTTTATCGTTAAATATAGATGAACCTGTTTTGGGTATAAAAATTTTAAGAGACATTGCTAATAATGTTTATAATATTATCTTTGGAAAACAAAAAATATTTTGTTTAGATTTGTTTAATTCTCGAATTACTGAAATATCATCTATGTTGAATGGGAGAGATGATAGTTACGTGATAGCAGATGAATGGAAGTTCTATCTTTTTTGTTCTAACCAAATTGATCGACCTTTTTATGTATGGAATAATGGAGCAGAATGGTTAAATGTTGATTTTGATAATGATGGACAAAATGATATAGAACGGTGTTTAGCTTGCATGCAATTTAAAGGACGACTTCTTTTATTTAGCCCGATGGAAAAAGGAACTTTTTGTCCACAAAGGATAAGATGGTCTAAAGTTAATCTACCTTTTGATTGGACTAATGATGATTTTTTAGATATTCCTACAAGTGAAATTATCGTTTCTGCACAAAGGTTAGAAGATAAAATAATAATTTGGTGTTCTAATTCTGTATGGGAATTGTTATATACAGCAAATTATGAACTACCTTTTGTAGTGAGATGTATAGCAAGAGAAATAAAAACATATAGTTCTTTTAGTGGTGTGAAAGCGAATAATCAAATTTTTAACGTAACGGAAACAGGAATAGTAGCAACTGACAGTATTAATGTAGAAAGAATTGATTATAATATATATGATTTTAATTTATTTCAAAATTTAGAGAAAAAGCAGTTAATTTTTGGATATCATTGTAAAAAACTCCATCAGGTTTGGTGGAGTTTTGTTTCTAAAGAAGCAAGTGAAAAAGATAAAATTCTTTATTATGATTATCTTAATAAAAATTGGGGAATTTTGAATTTAAATATAAATATAATTGGGGATGCAATAAAGAAAGAAAATGCGAAAACATGGGATGAAATTGAACAAACATGGGATGAAATTGAACAAACATGGGACGAAACCACAAGTGGTTTAGAAGAAGATGTAATAATTTTAGGAGATAAAAGTGGGAAAATTTATAAAGGGTTAAATGGATATAGCGACGATACTAATGATATAACAATGGAATTGGAAACTATAGAAGTAAATCCGTTTACAGTTGAAGGTAAAAAAGCTAGATTGGGTTGGATAGATATTTTAGTAGATAGTGTGGATACGTCTATTGTTGTAGATTTTTTTATAGATTATAATACAATTCCTTTTTTATCTCGAGAGGTTAATTTAAATGGTGAAGGGAAAAAATGGATAAGGGTTCAATGTGGTGTAACTGCGGAATTTCATAAAATACGAATAAGAAATACTTCAAAGAAAGAAGTAAAAATTTATGCTATAATATATTATTTTAAACCTGTAAAGAGCAGAACAAGATGAGTCAACTTAAAAAAGTCGAAAAATCTCTTGTTGAATTATCACAATTAAAAGATGTTAAAATTGCACATAATTATTTTGATATAAGAGTAACGAGAGCAGATAAAGCTACTTATGCAGACAAAGCAAAAAGTATAGATATCGGCGATGGAAGTAGTGAAAATTGGGTAGATACATCTAATTTTATGCTTAAATCTGAGTATGATAAAAATAAAGATGGAAAAGTAGATAAAGCTGAATATGCTGATATTGCAGATAAATTAAAAGATATGTCTGATATAATGTTCAAATCTGAATATGATCCAGATAAGGACAAAAAAGTTGAGAAGGCTGCCCATGCTGACTATGCTGATCATGCTCATATTGCTGATAAATTAAGTGATATGTCTAATATAATGCTCAAATCTGAGTATGATAAGAATAATGATAATAAAGTAGACGAAGCTGAATATGCCGATGTAGCTGGAACTTTAAGTGATATGTCTGATATAATGCTTAAATCTGAATATGATAAGAATATTGATGGTAAAGTAGATTGTTCTGAAAATTCAGAGAAATGGGATAGTTCTGGTAAATTTGTCTCTCCTGATGACCCTGACCCTGCTCTTGGAGACGACGGTGACTTCTGGTTTCAATATGAATGCTCATAGGAGGTTGTGTTGGGCAGAGGAATATTTACCAAGCATGGAAGCCAGTGGTGTCCTACAAAAGAGATTTGGGTAAAACAGGGAGGAGTGTGGTGTCCAGTAAAGAAGGTCTATGTGAAGGTCGAGGGGCAATGGTGCTTGTGTTTTCCACCTGGTGGTTTTTGTAGTTATAACCTCTCTGAATTTCTACGTGATTTTACTATAGGCTATTCAGGAGGACTGACACCAACTGAAAGTCCTAGTTGTTTAATCTTTCATCAGCAAATGCACGCTGATTACGAAACTACAAATATTGAAGTTTTTGATACCGACGGAAACTACATAAAAACAGCATGTGAATCTACTGGCTGGCCACAATGTGTTAGAAAGATAGAAGATAGAATTTGGTTTAGTTACACGGAGGCTGAATATGCTGGATTCTATTCTATTCCCTGGGACGAAACTCTACAAATCTATCCTGCTACAGCACGGGATGAGGTAATTATAGATTATAATTGGGATGTAAAACAATCTCCTGATGGGAAAATTTTTATTTGCGGTGCTGAAGGGATGTGGGGGGAGCATAAAATTAGTTATGTAGATGGAAACAATACAATTCCAATTATAGAAATAGGCGGAAATTCATGTGGATTTGATTTTGATAATGAGGGAAATTTGTGGGCTGGGGAATATGTTTTAGGATTCTCTCCATCTATGCACATAGAACCCTGTCGTATTGGCATGTGGACAAAAGAAGCTATAGATAGTGCTTTGGCAGGAGCAACACTTGATTGGAGTGATGCCTCAGTTGTTATTGGGCTTGGGGCATTAACTATTGAGGACCAGTCCTGTAATTGGGGGCCAAATGATATAGAGGCTGATTCACAAGGGAATATTTACGTGTCCATGAACACTTACTCTTCCTGGGGTGACTCCTCAGAATATGGCCGTATAGTAAAATATTATCCTGATGGAGAAGGTGGTTACGCTATGGATGTGATTTGGGAAGCAGAACAACGTATCAATAAATGGGACTGGGTAAGGAATTTAGCTATAGACGGTTCAAACTTATTAACACACTTGGACATGACTCAATGTAATGATATTGACCGCTGTGAGGTGATTCAAATTTAAGGAGGCCTTATGCCTTTTATTGGAGACTTAGTCGTAAAACAGCTCCCTATAAAGGTCGTTAGAAAGCAATTTCTTTGGTTCTTCTCATGCAAAAAGACAGTTTTGGAGTGGCAAATCTACAAAGACCTAACCTATAGGGATGACAAACTAGGCATCATGGTCACGGTCGTAAAAGGTGCGACGACGGATTTTGCCTCTATCCCTCGTCCATTTTGGCCTATACTTCCACCCGTTGGTCGCTACTCTAAGGCAGCTGTAGTCCATGACTATTGCTACCGCAATGGCCTCTTCGACAGGCAAACGGCTGACCTTCTCTTCCTTCATGCGATGGAAGAGCTTGGGGTAGCTAAATGGAAGAGACTCGTTATGTATAACGCTGTGAGAGCTTTTGGTTTTAGCGCATATAGAGGGCTTATATGATTTTGTTTATGTCAAATAGCGGAGAATGTTTACCAATAGCTTATAGGATGCAGAAAGAAGGCACGGAAGTTAAGGTGTATCTGCATAATTCCAGATATAGGAAAAACTATAATAATATTATCCCTAAAGTAGGGCTAAAAGACTTAAAACGTGCCGTTAAAAAAGCGGAGCTTATTATTTTTGATATTACCAGGGTTAATGAGAAGACTCGCCAGGATATTGCCTTGCTTAAGATGTTTGGCGTGCCTAAAAAATCTCCAACGGTTTTTGGTCCTGTTGCAGACGAAATGAAAGCGATGGGTAAAAAGGTTATTGGAGCATCTACATGGACTGAAAAGATAGAGATGGACAGAAAGCTGGGGGCTGATATAGCCAAAAAAATAGGGTTAAAAGACCCTGAGACGGTAGAATTTTCCTCTTTAAAAGAAGGGGTAAAGTTTTTAAAGACGGAAGGGCGTAAAGATTTATGGGTGTTTAAACCAGAGAATAATCTTGACCTTGATATGACTTACGTTGAAAAGTTTAATGGTGAGCTAGCTGATAAGATTGCCAACGAATATCGCCAGAGGCTAGGGACGGATAAGGTAGAGTTTATCTTGCAAAAGAGGGTGGAAGGAGTTGAAATTAGCAGTGAGCTATGGTGGAATGGTAAGGATGCTGTTCATTTTAATCACACGCTAGAGGATAAACGCTTAATGAATTTTAATCTGGGACCTGCGATTGGTAGTCAGAGCAATACGGTCTGGATTAAAAAAGATGAGAATGGGTTGTTGGTTAAGGAGCTTAAAAAGCTTATCCCTTATCTTAAGAGGGCAAATTATGTTGGTCCCATTGACATAAATGTTATTATTAGCAAAAAAGACCATAAACCTTATTTTTTGGAATTTTCGCCTCGTTTTGGCTATGATGCTATATATTGTCTTTTGACGCTTATCAAAGGTAGCTTAACAGAGTTCTTTCTAAATGGATTCCAAACTGAATTTTATGACGGCTTTGCAAGTTCCCAGAGGATAACCATCCCACCTTTTCCTTATGCGGATAAACAATTACTTAATGCTATGGCAAAAGATATTTTAATAAAAAATAAGCTGGAAGATTTCTGGATGGAAGATGTTTACATGGATGATAAAGGAAATATCCGATGTGCTGGTTCTGATGGGATTATTGGAGTAGTAGCGGAGCGGGGCAATAGTTTAGGCGGGTCTGTTGGTAATGTGTATAGGAAAATAGATAAACTAAAAATAGGGTCTTATATCCAATACCGAACTGATTTAGGTAAATCCCAAAATAAAAGGATGAAGCAACTTCAAGAATGGGGGTTTAAAATTTTCTAAGGAGAAAGACATGAATTTACATTGGGTAAGAGCTAAGACTTTCTTAAAAATACCGCCACATCTTTTTAAGGTTAAGGGCGTTAATATAAGAGTAGATAGAATTTATGCTTTTGATTATATAGCGCAAGACCCTTATAACTTATTGTTTTTGCTGGAAGATGAGAAAGGAAAAGTGAAAGGTTTTTGCTGGTCTATAATTAATCCTATTGATAATGTCCTTCACGTGAATATTTTGTCTGTTGAGAAAGATCTTTACAATAAAGGGATTGTTAAACAGGTCTATGATATGTTAAAGAAGATTAAAGACAAGCTGGAGTTAGATAAGATTGAGTGGCGGACAACAAGACCAAAAGCTTTTAAAAAGTTGCTTGGAGCAAAGGTTTCAGCAACGATAATGGAGGTCTAACATGGGTGGTGTTAAAGATTTTCTTTTTGGCAGTAAGCCAAAAGTAAAAGCAAAAAAGGTAGATCGCCTAACTCCAGGGCAGATGGAGTTGTTGGATGAGTTGACCAATCTGCTCAAGGGGCAATTGGGGATAGGTATAGAGCCATATTCAGGGCAGTTAGTCCCTGGAGCATCTGAAATACAACAGCAACTATTTGAGATGTTATCGCCTGAAGGGACTGTCGGCGGTCTTACTAAACAAGGTGCTGAATATATATCTCAATTAATGCAACAGCAATTTAACCCTCAAGAGGCGCAGGATTATTGGCAACGTGCGTATGTGATGCCTGCACAAAGGGCATGGGAAGAGACTGTTGTGCCTGAAGTTATGGAGCGTTACGCTGGAGCTAACGCTTTAGATAGCGGAGCTGCAAGACGAGCATTAGCAAAAAGCTGGGGTGATGTTCAAAGCCAACTAAACGCTGAGCTTGCAAAGATATTATGGGGTGAAAAACAGAGTTTAGCACAAAGACAAGATATAGCCTCAAGGTTAGGTTTGAGTTTACTCCCAGAGGTTATGGGCATGGGCGAGGAGCAAAGGGCAATAACTCAAGAGCTCATGCAAGAGCCTTATCAGAAGTGGCAAATGAGCCAACCCTGGGCAAATCCCTGGTTAAATTATCTGGGGACAGCATTAGGAACGACCCCTTACCAGATTAATACTTATACAACTGGCGGTGGAAGTGGTTTGTTAGGTAGTTTATTACCAACGGCAGGACGTATGGGCATGGCTGGTTTGGTTGGTTCTTTTATGCCAAAAGTAGGTTTTTGGAAAGGCGCATTATATGGCTTGAATCCTCTCGGTGGTCTTAAGGCGCTCTTTGGCTAAAATCAAGATAAGGAGCAAAAAGATGTATATAGGACATTTACCTGATAGATGGTCTCAGTTGGGGCAATTATTAGGCACTGGGATGGTGCAAGGGCTACAAAGTTTCAGACAGAACTGGGCACAAGATGTTGCTATGAGTAAATTACAAGAGATTTTAAACTCGGGTAAGCCTGTCACGCCTCAAGCTATGGTAAAAACGCTGGCGCAGATACCAGACCCTTTAGCTAAATTATATGCCCTTCAAATGTTCAAACAAGCATCTCAGATAACAGACCCCACAAAGCAGTGGATAAAAGCAGGTGCTGGACAATTATTAATTAATCCTTATACGGGTGAGATAATTAGAACTCCTGAAAAGCCAATAAAGGTAAAGGAAGGCGAGAGTGTTATTGACCCTAATACTGGCAAGGAAATTTATAAAGGTAAAAAGTATCTTACCAAAAATGATGTTATAACTATAATTGACCAAAAAACTGGACGTCAATTATTAGTTCCATATGATAGTGCTGTAAGGTTACAAAAGAAAAATCCTGACAGATATGTATTGCCTCAAAAAGTAACTTTAACAAAGACGTTATCTGATGGAAGGATAAGAGAGGTTGATGTTCCTTTTGGTTCTAAGATGTATTATAAATTTATAAAACAGGGCTTTGAATTAGGGGATATTAAAGGAACTCCTGAAATGAAAGCATCAGAGGCGCTTAAGAGAATCTCTCAGATTAAAAAAGCAATGGCAACGTTGGAAAAAACTGACGTTGTAACAACAATGTTAGCTACTTTAAACCCTAGTTTAAAAAATATGATAGGGCAGAAAATGAGTCCTGAGCTGAAAAGGCAATTAATTGAGCAATGGAATAAAGAAATTGCTTATTTAAATAAATTCATCCCAGAAGGTTATCAAGGCGAGTCAATAAAAGATGAAGCGTCGTTACCAGCTTCCAATTCCGAACCTAAACCTAAAGAGAATTATTATAGAAAGTATTTTCTAGGGAGATAATAATGCTTTTATTGCAAAAAGTTTTAGAGGATAGAGACCCACAATTTAGAGAATTAACTCCGCAGGAAAAAAGTAAAGTTATTGTCCAATTAGCGAATCAGCCAAGTAAATTATTTCAAGTTTTAAGAGAAAGAGACCCTGATTTTAAAAGCCTGTCTTTTGAAGAGAAAAAACAGGTATGGGAGCAGTTATTACAGGATGTCAAGCAGCAGCAAGGAACGGATCTTTTAAAGAGTGAATTAGCTATCAAACAAGACACGCAAGGGATAGAAGAGCCGCCTAATATTTTTACAGTAGGGGAAAAGGCGGGTAAAGCGCTATCAAGCGTTGAGCATGCTGCTAGGGGACTCACTGAGACAGGTGCGTCCTTTGCAACTGGCACGGTTGCTTTTCCTGTTAGCGGTTTGGGGATGTTATATTATCTGGGGACACAATATATTAAAAAAGGCAAGTTAGATGATGAGGATTTAAGCGCAGCGGAAGAGTTTGGCAATAAGATAGCATCTTATTTACAGTATCAGCCACAAACAGAATATGGAAGAGTTTATAATGAATATCTTAACAAGGTAATGGCTATTCCTCATGAGGCTGTTATGGCTGCTGGTAACAAACTAGTAGAGAAAGGGTGGAATCCAGCGTTTGTGACGGCTTTAACGACTCCAGCGGAACTTGCTGCTTATGGAGTTATATTTAAAGGACTAGAGAAACCTTTTAAGAAATCTGCAGCGCCAGAGATTAAAGCGCCTAAAGATTTCTTAAAGCCACCAGAAGAGCCTAAATCAGAACCAGAAACAATAACGCCAGAAGCAACGCCTAAAGAGCCTGAGCCAAAACCAGAACCTGCAGTGCCAGAGGTAAAACCTGAGCCAGCACCAGAAGAGAACCCTTTATGGCAGTTAGATAAAAAAGATTTTGATGATGTTTTACAAAAGGTAAAAGAGCGTCCTTCTAACCTATCTTTCCAAAACCCACCAGAAGACCTAAAAATTTTAGATGTGGAGCTTACAGGGAGCAGGGCAAGAGGTGAAGCCAAACCTACATCGGACTCAGATTATCATGTATATGTAAACAAAAATTTAACTCCGCAACAGGAAACTTATTTACAGTATAACTTAACGGATACTCTTAGTAAGGGAGAAGTAACGCCATATCTTGAAGACCGCTCGCATGTTGTTGATGTAAAAATAATTCAGCCAAGACATGAGAGGTGGCAAAAGAAGTTTGGAGAGGCTAAAGAACCAGAACCAGAGCCAGAAGTAAAACCAGAACCAAAGTCAGAGCCAGCGCCAAAATCGGTAGAAATAGGCAAAAAATCTGAACGTGAGCCCTGGCAGATGACCCTTGAAGAGTATAAAAAAGAATATTTTAAATCTGGCAGTGCTTATAATGAGGAAGCTCAAAAAACATGGAGAGAATGGCAAAAGCAAAAGCTACATGGGATAAGAAAAGGTGAATTACCTTATGGTATTAAGGATTTTAAAGATTTAGTAGACAAAATGGCAAGGGACTTTCATAAATATGAAGTGGACATGGCTTTATTAAAGCAAGAGCCTGTTCCAGAAAATGTTTTAAAAGATTATCCTGATTTAGCTGAAAAATATAATATAAAAATAACGCCTAAAGCTGAAATTAAAAAACCAGAACCAGCGCCAACGCCACCTAAAGAAACGCAAGAGATTGATACTAGCATTGCTATCCCTCGCAAAGAAGTAAGAAAATACAGACCTTATCCTATGATGGGTAACAAAGAGCAGTTAATTAGCCAAAAGGGCTATCAAGAGATTATAAAAAAAGGCGTTGAGGAGTCTGATAGAGTTATAGATGCTTTCATGGGGACTGGGGTTAATTCAAATATTTTGCCTTTAATAACTGATAAAAAAATCTCAGTTATTAAAAACGAATATTATCAGGAGGGGTTTAATGAAGTAAAAGAGCAGATGTTGGAGAACTATGAGAAAATTCGTAAAGTTTTACATGAACAGGGTATAAATTCTAAAGACCTTACATCTCATGCTGGACAGCCTGGGCTACAGATGATTAGAAGTAAATTTGGCTTTAAGGCTGTCAAAAAGAATGGTTTACCTTTAGATGAGTTAGGGCAGCGATTAAAAGAAGTAGTGCCTGAGTTGCTGCCTGAGAATCCTGATGCTAATGATGTCTACAATTTGCTAGAAGAGTTACCAGCCAAAAGGGATATTGAAAAATATGAAGGAAAAATAAAGTATCGTATAGGCGAAGAGAAAGAGGCAGAACCTGCTAAAAGTAGCATTGAATTTAAGCCTATTCCAGAGGGCAAGCGCAGGTCTGCTATTATAAAACTTCTATCCAAAAAGCTAGATGTTCCCATCCGTATTGGTAAATTTAGGACCAACAAAGGGAAAATACGTGGGATTTATAAGCCTACCGAGAAGGTTATCCGTCTCGCCAAAGCTAATGATATTGAAACTCTTTCTCACGAAATAGGGCATCACATCCAAAAGTTGTTAGGGTTTCCTGATACCTTACCTGATGAGGTGCGCAAACTTGCGTATGAAGGGGCAGACGACCTTGATTCTGAGGGCTTTGCAGAGTTTATAAGATATTACATTACAAAGCCAAATAAAGTCAAAAAAGAAGCACCAAATTTTTACGCTGAATTTGAGAGACGTTTGGAAATGTTCCCTGATGTCCAAGATGTTTTAGATAAAGCAAGAGAGGCATGGCATATATGGCAACAATCGCCAGCGGTAGCTAGGATTGACTCTTTTATTGTTAGGGGTGGCAAAAAAAAGCCGTTACTTACAAAGGAAAAATTAAACCAGATTTATACGCAAGTAAAAGATGACCTACATCCTTTGCAGGTTCTTAAGAAAGAAGCAGAGAAAAAGGCGAGGCGGAAATTATTCTTTTTTGAAAATCCATATATATTAGCTCGTCTAACACGAGGCTGGGCAAGGAAAGCTGAACAATTCTTAAAGTATGGAACTTTCCAGTATGATTTTGAGACAGGCGTAAAATTTACAGGTAAGAGTTTACGAGATATCCTCAAACCTGTTGCAAAAAGAGGTGAGCTGTCTTTATTGGAAGATTATTTAATCGCTAAAAGAGCTATAAATGATGAGCGTATCCTTAAAGGATTTAAAGGTATTATTGCTAAGAAAGATTTTGAGACGGTTGTTGAGCAATTAGAACCTAAATTTAAGGATGTTGCAGAAGAGCTTTATAAATACTCTGACGAGCTATTAAAATATCTGGTAGACAGTGGCAGAATAAGTGAAGACGTTGCCAAGATGATTAAGGAGAAAAACTTATTTTACGTGCCTTTTTATCGGGTGATGGACTATGAGCCTCCAGTGGGCGGTTTAAGTAGTAAGAAGTTTACTAACTTATTCAATCCTATAAAAAGGTTAAAGGGGTCTTCCAGGGATATTTATAGCCCATTAGAAAGCCTAATATACAATACTTATACGATGATTAATATTGCGGAGAGGAACAGAATAGGGCATGCGTTAAATGAGATTGCAAAAATCCCTGGAATGGGTAAGTTTATTGAGCGTGTTCCTTTTAGAATGAAACCTGTCAAAATGACTAAGGCGGAGGCTTTAAAGGCAATAGTAAAAGATTTGCCTGAGGAAGAGCGGAGAATCTTTTTAAAAGAATTAAAAGACCTACCTAAAGAAGAGCTTAACAAATTGGTAACAACATTTAGACCGCATATAAAAGCAGCACCGAACGAGGCTATATTTTACGTAAACGGTAAGCCTGTTTTATTTGAACTAGATCCAGAACTAGCTAGATCGTTAAATAATGTAGATGCTGCTAATTTAGGCGTGCTTGTTAAAATTTTGAGTTATCCTGCCAAATGGTTAAAAGCAGGTGCAACTACTTTCTCGCCTGAATTTGGTTTGAGAAACCCTGGTAGAGACCAATTAACCGCTTTCATACAAAGTAAATATGGTATTATACCAGGAATAGACTTTTTAAGAGGTTTATTCCATATAGTAAAAAAAGATGAGGTATGGCAAAAATATAATGCTAGTGGTGCTGCTCATAGTGCGCTAGTCTCTCTTGATAGGGATTATTTATCCCATAACCTTAAAGAGTTAATAGGCGGTGCCAAGATAAAGGGATTGGTAAAGACTCCCTTGCAACTTCTACAAGCTTTATCAGAATTTACTGAAGAGGCAACAAGGGTAGGAGAATTTGCTAAGGCTTTAAAGAAAGAAGGAGAGTCTTATGAGGGGCTTTTAAGGGCTGGTTATGCTGGCAGAGAAGTCACGATGGATTTTGCCAGACAAGGCGGATTAGCTGCTAGGATTATAAATGCTATTAGTGCCTTTTGGAACGCAAGGATAGAAGGCATTGACAAGATGATAAGGACATTCAGAGAGCAGCCTTTAAAAGCTTCTAGCAAAACCTTTTTAAGTGTAACCCTACCATCTATATTGCTTTGGTATATCAATAAAGACGATCCGTATTATCAAGAGCTCCCTGAATGGCGTAAAGTATTATTCTGGAATATTGTTTTACACAATGACGATGGGACATTAAAAGCCATTATCCCCTTTCCAAAACCTTTTGAATATGGTCTCCTTTTTGGATCTATCCCTGAATCTGCATTGGATTGGATATATAGAGATGACCCATCAAGTATGAAAGAGACAGCAATTAAAATTGCACAAGCCTTGATGCTTATCCCATCTATAACAGCAACAGTGCCTATAATTGAATGGTGGGCAAATAAAAGCATGTTTTTTGATAGACCGATAGTGCCTCGTGGTAAAGAGGTGCTAGAGCCAGTTTTGCAATATGGAACACATACATCTGAGACGGTGAAACTGGTGGCAGAGCTCATGGATAAAGTCCCAGGGCTAAAAGAAATAGCAAGTCCAGCTAAGATTGAGAATCTTATTCATGGTTATTTTGCTGCTGGCGGATCTTTGGTTTTAAAAGCTGGAGACGAATTAATTAAACATTTTGGGATTGTAGATGCACCACCAGACCCAAAAATGACTTTAGCTGATATTCCTGGGATAAGAGCTTTTGTGGTTCGCTTCCCTAGTGCCAACACAAAATCAATTGAAGATTTTTATAAAAAATATAACGAATTAAATAGAAAATGGGAAAGTGCCAAAGAAAGAGCAGGGATAAGAGGGTATGGGATAAAAACTGCGACTCCACCAAATCTGTTATACTATCGCAAAGTAGCAAAAACTTTGAGCGTGTTGAGAAAGCAAGCGGATATAATTTATAATAGTAAAGACTTATCACCAGAAAAAAAGCGTGAGATGCTTGATAATATTTATTTAAGCATGATTAACGTTGCTAGGGCTGCTTTAGGTAAAAAAGAAATTAAATAGAGGAGGATATTATGGAGATATGCCCACTTCATGAAAAATTAGAATCTAAAATAGACGATATTTTTGAAAAATTAAGCAATAGAAAAAGCGCCGACGACGTTCAAGATGAGCGCCTTGATAGAATAGAGGGTGCTATTCAACGAATTGAGCAAAAAACAGATTGTCTTAAAAAGCAAATTTCTCAAGTCTCAGTAAGGGTTGGCATTATTATGGGAGTGTTTTCAACAATAATTGCAATTTTACAGGTTCTGCCTGTTATTAAAACCATGTTAAAATAAGAAAAGGGGGGATAATAATGATAACTGCATTACCAAAAGATGCTCATAGAGAAACTATCCAGGCTGGGTCAAGGATTTTTATTTTTAATGTCTCAGTTACAGCCAACACGTGGACAGCAATAACTTTACCAAACGATGTGGACTGTAAAAACATTTTAATAAAAAACAGAGACAATTTGAATTATAAGTTATCCCACGAGGCTGATGGAGATTATATTACTGTTAACTCAGAGCTATCTTTAAACATAGCTTGTGATGGTGGGACAACGCTATTTTATGTCCAAACCGAAAGCGATACTGTTTTTGAGATTTTAATCTTAAGATAAAGGGGGTTAATATGATGACTTTTTCTGCTATAAGAGGAGCACAAATAATAGACGTAACAAAAGAATGCACTTTTGAGTGGTCTTACTATATTCCAGATACAATAACAGCAGGGACCTTTCCTGACAGTATTATATCAAGAGATTTGGATAATTATTTGGAATTTGAAAAGACCTTAACAGGAGCTGGATATTTAGGTAGGCTTGTTGTTGAAAAACCAACGGATAGTTATTTCATTCCTGTTATAGTAGCAGGCGTTGGTCATAAGGTAGATAGTGATAATAATGCCTTAAAGCAAGTTTCAGGTTTTGTTTCCACGAGTGGTAAGATGTGGGTTACGGGTCCTTATTTATGGTTGCAAGCTAATTCTACTCACTATGATTGCATGATGGGAACGAATTTGTCTCTAGGCATTGCTTATGGAAAATACTTAATAGTTTATTATTATGTAAACAATCAAGGAACTTATCGTGGTCGTTTTCACAGAATAAGGATTTTGGAGGTGAAAATATGATATATGATATAACAAGTTTAGAACAATCTCCGCACTTTTCATCTGAAGGCAAGCGGCTTTACTGGCTAAACGCTGAACACACCATCTTAACTGACGGCTACAAACTTTATGACTATTCACCTTCTATCGGAGTGGTGGAAAGACAGTATGCAGAAGTTCCTACCAATCACCAACGAATAAGCTATGAATTAATAAAGTCTGCTATAGACACCTTTGCTCAAGCTGATGCTACACGTGACGATGTTGTTTCTTTTCTCACTTCAAAGGGATTTTCAACTGAAAGAGCTAACTGGTGGATTGACTTGTTTATTGATGCTGTAGCCGAATTTACTCTTCAACCAAACAGTTTTGATAATTGTAAAATATGGGTAAAAGGGCAGTTAGATAATGGTAAGTCAAGCGATAAAGTTACAGAGATGTTGATTGGGATGCTGGCATTTGCAGACATTATAAAAACCAATATTGTTGTTTATAAAGATAACTTACCTTATAGACAGGTGACAACATGTTAACAAATATGAAAAATCTATAGAAAAAAAACTTTTAAACAAAGGAGAATAACATGGAACAAAAAATTAATACAGCTAAAATCATCATGATTACTAGTAGAATATTTAATGAGGTTTTAAATGCTGCTAGTGATGGAAAAATTACGGTCAGAGAATTTTTAAACATCGCCGAAAGTGTTTTAAATGAGTTTGGTTATGACTTAGATAAAATTGCCATTAAACTTTAAAGGAGATAAGAATGGTTAAAGACCTTGATTATCTTTTTAAAAGGCTCAACGATATTAGCGAGGCGGTAAATTGTTTAAAAAAGTGCCTTCAAGCGATGCAAGCTGAACAAGAGAAGGTAGAGCCTAAAGAAGTTAAGGAGTTGAAAAAGCGCCTTAAAAAATTTGAAGGAATTCGCTTGTTTCCCTACCGTTGCTCAACAGGGCATCTGACCATTGGTTACGGACATAATCTTGAATCTAAGGGGATAACGCCTGACATTGCTGAGATACTCTTAGAGAAAGATATGCAAGATGCCTTTTATGACCTTAAAAAGTTACCAGAAGAATCTTGGAAGCATCTTAACCTGAGACGCCAATGTGTGCTGGTAGAAATGATTTTTAATATGGGAGTGACAAAAGTTTTAAAATTTAAGCACATGCTAAAAGCGCTAGCAGAGAAAGATTATAAAAGGGCTGCTGAGGAAATGCTGGACTCTAGGTGGGCTGAACAGGTGGGTGAGCGTGCTAAAACTTTAGCAAAAATTATGGAGGAAGGATAAATGGCTAAAAAGAAAAAGAATTGGATACCTAAAGACCTAAAGAAGGGCGCTTTTACCGCTTATTGTAAACGTCAGGGTTTTAAAGGCGTAACAAAGGCGTGTATTGAGAAAGGTAAAAAGAGTCCTAACCCAAAGACTAGGAAAAGAGCAGTTCTCGCTGAAACCTTCAGGAAGATGGCTAAAAAGAAAAAGAAAAAATAAAGAGGGCAAGGCAATCGCCTTTACCCTTTTAGCCATCTTAAACCTCCTTACCTTAACAACGCTGCTTTACCTTACCTTTCTTTGCCTTTGCAAGACACCGCAGAGCTATACGGCACTATGCTATAGCAATGTAAAAATAGCTGCCTTACTATACGGGTTGAATTCAATTTTGTTTACATCGTAAAGGTAAATAGTGCCTGGAAAGTTCTCAACGAATTCCAGTAAATTAAAAGTACTGGAATCAAAGACAAATACTTTTTTTATACGACTCAGAACTAATGTTCTTTTGATGCCATCTTCTGTTTCATAGACTATAAAACAATCGCCATTTTCTTCTATAACCATCGTTGCCTTTTTAAACTTGTATTTAATTATTTTTGTGCCTTTTAATAAAAACATTTTACTCCTTCTTAGGTTTATAGTTTGGACAATCAGTTACAAAATCTGTCCAAGAGCAGTGGTCATCCCAAAAAGTTGTGTGAAAAGGACAATCTGTATTATTGCAAGGTCTTACATATTTATAATATTCTACCCTTAACTCACTAATTGCTTGCTCATGTTCTTTGATTTTGTTTACTATTTTTTTTAATTTTTGCATTTTAAAAACTCCTTTAAGCTAAACGTTGCTAATCCATACTATACGTTGCCTTTGCAACGCTACCTTTGCCTTATGCTGTGCTGCTTTGCCTTTCCTTGCTTTACCTATACCCTCACCTCACTCTGCCTTTCTATACCTCTGCCTTGCCACAACTCGCCTTGCTTTACCATCACCTTACATTACCATGCCTTACCAAACCCTTTGCCTTGTCCATGCAAGGCATTACCCTCCATGCCCTACTCCGCCTTCACCCTGCCAGCGCTATACCTTACGACACAAAACCTTACCATAGCGCAGCACTACTCTACAAATCTTTGCCTTTACTGTGCAATTCATCGTCGTTGCCCAGCAGTCCTCCGCCCTTGCCTTTCTCTGTCCCGCCCTACCATTGCCATGCATTAGGACACAAAACTTTGCCTTTGCTTTACTACTGCTTTGCCTCACCATCGCATTGCATAAGCTTTACCATTCATTGCCTTTGCGGAGTCTCCAGCCTATGCAAATCTTTACTAAGCCGTTGCTCTATTTACTCTTCTTTTCCTTTACACGCTCCCATTTAAAGCGCCCATAGCCAGCATTGCGCCATTGCCCTAGTCCTTTGAATTTCCCATAATCCAGAAGCGCCTCAATTACTTTAAAATTAAGTTTCTTATGTGGTAATAAAGTTATCTTAATTTCAAAAGACATTGGTTCAATGTAGTCAGAGGAGACGAGTGAGACTCTCGGACCCTGCGGAGTCATTGCTCTTAACGGGCGTTGGAGGCATCCATCTGGACTCTCTTTTAACCATATCCAGTCAGGTTCTACAAAAACATAATTATCTATCTTACTTCTAAGGTTTTTAATTTTTAAAGACTCTTTTAGGATGTTACCTGCCTCTTTCAAAAAGCCTTTAATCTGATATGCTTTCAGATAGACTCCATCAATGTCTGTGTAAAATCCAGTCTCATTATCCCCATCTGGAGTCATCTTCTGTTCAATTTGTTGCTGCATCTCCTGTTCATCTAACTGTTCTGGGTCCTCATCTGTCAAATCCTCGCTATTACCATAATATTTCTCTTGAACATATTTTCTAAATAACTCTTTATTTTTAGGCAAACTGCCCAAAAGTTTCTCTAGTAAAATTATTTTATAGCGCCTACTTTTAAATTCAAAATCGCTCATCTTTTACCTCCTCTTTTTTTTAATTCTCTCAAGCCTTTTCTTATCTCATCCTTACTCCACATGCACAAGCCTTTTGCGTATGGATTGTAAAGGCGCCCGCATGTCTTTTTTACTTTTATCCATGCGGAACAAAACCTCTCGCAAAAGGCTTGTGGCACTTTCTCAATCTTAAAATCCATTCTGTTCCTTGCTCAACCTTTCCACCAGCTTCTGAATATCAGATAGTCTCCATGCACTTGCACGCTTCCCAATCTTAACTGGTTTAGGATATATGCCTTTTCGTATGCCTAAATACCAGGTTGAACGGCTGATTGGTATAATTGATAAAACCTCTCTTAATTTCAAAAATCTTTCTTCCATGATCTCCTCCTGGAATTGATTTTTTTTTGTTCATTACAAAACTATTTTGTCCTTTTGGGAACGTCTATTCAATTATATCATTGGGAGTACCACCTATTAAAAATCTTAATATTATCGGATCGCCAGAGGAAGTCACGTATTCAGTTGGATGCTCTTCAACTAAATGCTTACAATTAGACTCTCGGCAACAAACATAAAGAGTTTTATCAATTATTAAATTGCCTAGTATTAATTTGCCACATTTCTCACACATCGGGTTCGGATAAATGGCATACAACGGTTCTTTTTTTCTAGGCGCAATTAGAACATTTTCCTCACACTCCTTAGCTATCTCGTAACAATCTTTTAATTCAGCGCTAATTGCCTTTAGGGTTTTAAATTGCTCTTCATTTGCCTCATGGCTTAAAGCGTTTATTTTTATCAAGACTGATTTAATTTTTTCTTTAAGCATTCTTACCTCCCTTTTTTAGAAGTCTAATTCCTCTAACTCTTCTTTTGTTGCCTCTCGGACATAAAAAGATGGTTCTATGTTATAATATATAACAAGTTTGGTTTTACAATGAGGGCAAATTATGCCCTCTATAGCGTCTCCCTCTTCACATTCAAAAAAATCTGCTGGCTCTTCAAAGGTTATAAGATTAAAACAATTAGGGCACAAATCATTTCTTTTCATCTTTGCCTCCCTTTTTAGTTTTTTTGACCTTGCCAAAGCGCATAGTGATTGAAGGGCTTAAATACAATCTATTGCTGTCGTCTATTATTAACTCATCAAGACCATTTTCCAGTAGGTAGTTCTTTAACTCCTCTTTAACTTGTTTAATAAAACTTTCAGCAATTAAAACCTTGCCTGCAATTTTTTGAGCTTCTTTTATATTTGTTATGGTTATGTTTTTTATCTTATTTGGTAACTGATTTTCTTTGTAACAATCTTCTATATATGGGCAGTAAGAGCAGTGACTTCCAGGGGTAACGGGAAAATCTTCAGCGCTAATGATTTCCTCAGCGGTAGCTATTAACTCAGATTCAAATTCTTTTATATCATCTTTACCATAAGTGAAGCGCTTGTAAAAACCGCCCTTGATACTTACAAAGTAGGCGGTGAAAAACTCCAGGTCAGGATATCTTTTGCTTAGAAGGAGGGCGTATATTTTTAACTGCTCATCACTCTCTGGTAACTGATACATTTTCCAGTCTGCTATGGCGCAACTAATAGAATTGTTGATGCTGTAACAATCAATTACGCCTTTAAGATTAAAGGTCAAAAAATCCTCTTCAAAAGTTTCCTCAAAGACAGGATTGATAAAATTCTTTTGGAAAGCAGGTTTAAAAAATTCTGGAATGTTGCCCTTTTCTATTTCTTTATGAAGAGCCTTACCCTCCGTTAAAGCCTTCACGGGCGCTCCCTTGCGCCCTTCAACATATCTGTAAAAATACTTTTTAGGACAATCTTTAAATGCTTTAATTCTGGAAAAACTTATCATCTTATGCCTCCTCTTTTATTAGACTTTCAAAGTTTTTACCGTTGCCGTTTTTCTTTTTTTCTTTTTTCATTAAACTTTCTACATGCTCAATTATTTTTTGTTGGTCTCCTTCAAATTCTTCAAAAAGTTCTATTAAGTCAGGAGTTTTAATTTTATATTTTTTAACCAGATTTTTTAAATCGTCTGTCACAACTTCTCTTATTTTTTCTATATCCCACTCAACTTCTGGCTCTGGCTCAGGTTCTGGCGCTTCAGCA
>Ga0190313_1000325_pt1 | contig 29087 bp, 26 predicted proteins | sample 4870071011_MG_FD_169989 | JGI IMG/M metagenome (GOLD analysis project Ga0190313, IMG submission 169989) | Hydrothermal vent sediment bacterial communities from Southern Trench, Guaymas Basin, Mexico - 4870-07-10-11_MG | ecosystem: Environmental > Aquatic > Marine > Hydrothermal vents > Sediment ... | reverse complement strand
GAATCTGCTGAACTCTTCTCTGACTTATGTGGTAGGTTTCAGCAGCTTCTGCTGTGCTGAGGTCTCCTAATTCAGCACAGTGTCTTACTATCCAGCGTATCTTTTTCCGATTTAGCTTTGTCACATCAGGGAGAGCTTTTCCAGCCTTTAAGTTTTGGCGAAATAATTTCCGTACTCTACAGTCTGCTCTTCGTCTTTTCGATACAATATGTGGACCGAGAGCCTTTTTTCCGGGAGTATGAAGTCCATATCGATGAGATCTATCTTTTCGATACCTTTCGACATCATATTCGACAGAACATTTCTGAACGATCTCACCGCATCCAGCGACCCGACAGGTGCTTTATGAATCACAGAGGCCCTTTCACCTTCTGATAGAAGGACAAGCATCCTGGATGAAAGTATGTTAGCCATTTCCTGCAGAAGGTCATCACTCATCTCTTCGGACAGGTCCTTTTCCATGGAATACTTCCCTGCGATTTTCATGCTGAAATGAGTCCGCGAATCCCTCGGTATGAGAAGCATGAAGAAACCTCTTTCGGGACTCGCATTCCCTGAGGATACGGCAGCACAGACTTTTGTCTCGTCCACATCTTCCAAATACTTCTCTATTTTTATATGTTCTTCTCTTTTCAACTCTCCGATACAAACCTCTCCGGTAAGTTCGGAGATTGTCTTAGCTCCTTCCGTACACATACGGTCTCCCACGCTCATTTCGAACTCACCTCCATTATACGACCTATGCTTGCGGCTTCAAGTACGAAAGCCATCTCTCCGTCGGAAAGAAGAGTGACATATCTGAACGGTAGGGCGGAACCCCCCCAGTCCAGCCTTTTTAGGACTATCCTGTCTATTCCGAATATATTGTTCACCGGTATGGCGAGTGTGGAACCTCTGAATCTGACGATTATCGCCTGCTTGCCCGTTTCTCCGTATATATCCAGAATCCTGTGCACTTTATGCCCCTCCCTCAGTAGTTTTTCGGACATCATGGATGTTACCGAATCTTTCTTTATCTCGCATATCTTTTCTATGCTCTCGGCAGGTATTGCAAAATACCTTTCCGATATCTCCACGAGAAGTGCCGAGATTATCCCGGTTGAGAAGGGAAGCTTTATCCGGAATTTCGTACCTGTTCCCGGCTCAGTGAACACCTCTATGTCCCCGCCTTGCTCTTCCACCACTTTTTTTACCATATCCAGTCCGACCCCTCTTCCGGAAACGGAGGAGGTCGTATCGGATGTGCTCACACCTTTGATGAATATGAGGTCAAGCAAATTCTTCGCTGATTCGGGGTCCATACCCATTTCCCTCGCCTTTTCCGCCAGTTTTTCGGTGTCTATCCCTCTCCCGTCATCTTTTACGTCTATTCTTATGGAAGAACCCTCTCTGACAAAGTCCATTTCTATCTTTCCTATGGCCGGTTTTCCTATTTTAAGCCGTTCATCACGGGTTTCTATTCCGTGACTCACTGCGTTTCTAAGTATGTGTATGAGTGCTTCTCCCACAACAGAGATTATCTCGCGGTCTATTTCCACATCGTCCCCTCTCACATCCAGAACAACATCCTTTCCCTCTTTCAAAGCCGTTTCCTTCACCACTCGATGCAATCTGGAAATCAGGCTTTTCACGGGAACGGCTCTGAGGGCCAGCGTACGGTCGGCAAGCCGTTCGATTATGGATGACAGTCTTTCAATGTCTGCCGAAGAAAGGGAGCTCCTCGCCTTGTGCACTGAGATGACAGCCTCTTCCACGATGGACTGAAGTTCGTCTATCTTATATGTCTCTATTCGAAGTGTCCTCTGTTTTTGAGCTATGTTCGACATCGGTGATACCGTGTCATGTTTTTTTTCGGACGAGCCTTCTCTCCTGCCCGACCAAGCGGATTCCACACCTCTGATACCGAGTATTGCCGAAATGACCTCATTTTCCTCCAGAAGACTTTCTATTACGATTTCAATGGTACCATCGAAGTTGTTATCGATGGAAACGGGTTCGGGATCGAAGGAGATTATTCGTCCCAGAGCCGAGGCATCTCTTTTTATTATCGCGGCCCTCACTCCTTTCAGGGGCTCTTTTTTCCTTATTTTTATATATATAGTATATTTTTTCCAGTCATCTCTTTTTCCGTTTTCCGCATCGTTTTCACCCTTGACCTCTCCGGAGAATGCGCCGGTATCATTTCCTCGTTCTATGGAATTCAGCATCCTTTCAAGCAGATCGATGCCCCAATACAGACCTTTCACATCCATCTTCCTCATCATATCTTCCATTTTGTGACATAAGACTTCCATCTCTTCAAAACCCATCATCCCTGCCATACCTTTCAAAGTATGCAGCGACCTCATAAATTCGGAGATTTTCTCGGAATCGCCGGTATCCATGCCTGCTATGGAAAAGTTCATCTGTTCTATCAGGCCTTCCGCCTCGGAGATGAAGGATTCCATGTTCTCACGGACATCATCGCGATTCATAGATATCCCTTCATAGGCTTTATGACATATCTCAGGCTTTCCAGCACATCTTCCTTTTTGAACGGCTTGGCTATGAAATCGAGGGCACCGTTATCTATGGCCTCCTGAATCATCTTCGGGTGGGAAAGAGCACTCACCACCAGGACCTTTGCGAACGGATATGACTTCATGAGCTTTTTCAGCATATCTATCCCGTTCATTCCCGGCATCACTATGTCAAGGGTTACGATGTCCGGCCTTTCCACTTCATACAGGCTGAGGGCCTCTTCTCCATTCTCCGCTTCTATGACTTCCCAGCCTTCCTCTTCCAGTATTCTTTTCAATGCATTTCTCATAAATTTGGAATCATCCACTACAAGGGCTTTCATCACCTTTCACCTCCATTTTTTTCACGAGAATGTCCGGATTAAGAACGAGAACGCCGGAATCGTCAAGGTTTATGTTTCCCATGAACAAATCCGATTCCTTCGTTATGTTCTTTTCAACATCTTCTACATCTGTCACATCAAGGACCTCATCCACCGCGATACCGGTTTTTTCATCTTCACTATCCACAACCAGAATCATACTTTTCTCAGTTTCTCTCTTTCCGAAGAGCTTCCATGATGAGAACACAGGTATCGGCTTTCCTCTTATCATGGCAAATCCCATGAAACAGGGGTTGGAGGAGTCGATTGAAACGACATCCATGTTGTTTTCGACCCTATCTATCCTGTCCGCAGGCATGGAAAAGAGAGAGTCCCCCACTCGGAAGATAACATACTTTATTTCAATCCCCCCTCAAAGCATGAAGTGTGAAAGGTATGTTTTTGATGTTCGATAGAGGGAAATGGGACGGATGTTTCGACACCGTATTGGAAATCGCCGGCATGTTCCTTGAGAGCTTCGCCGCCAGTTCAGATATCTCTTTTGCCAGTTCCGATATGTCTTCCATGCTGGATTGTTCTTTTTCCAGAACCGAGTATATATCCTGTATCTTCTCGGATATATATCTCAGTTCTCCGGAGAATCCCGGAAGCATTCCTGTTATCTTACCTATGCTGTCCACACTGTTTTTAAGGGATTTAAGAGCATCTCTCTTTCTATCCCCTATATGCGACATTTCGGCGGAGATTCCCTCTAGATTCTCGAGCATATCCTTTATCACTTCCATGTTATCTATATTGTCTTCAAGCATGAGTTTCACCCGTTCCATTCCTTTCTCCACGCTCTCTTCCATCTTTCTACTGCTTCCGTCAATCTCTTCCGTAACCTTCTTGGTCTCTTCGGAAAGCCGTTTTATCTCCGCAGCCACGACAGAGAATCCCTTTCCGCTTTCACCTGCTCTCGCGGCCTCTATGGCGGCATTGAGTGCCAGCAATTTTGTCTGTTCGCTTATCTCCGATATTTTTTTGCTCTGCTTCCTTGTCTCTTCCGCTTTTCGTTTTATATCCGAATAGATTTCATTGAAATTCTCAACTTTTCTTTTCATATCCCCAAAGCTTTCTTTGATCTCCTTCCCTTTAATGTTCACCTGCTCTATCATCTCCGTGTTCATTTTTATACTGTCTTCGGATTCTTTCACGGCTCGGATGGATTTTTCAAGCTCTTCGAAGGCGCTCTCCCCTTCCGCACTGACCTCACTGAATCTACTGTCCATCGCACGTATCTTGACTGCTATCTCCCCAACCGATTCGCCCAGTTTCCGTATGTCCGAACCCGAGGCCTCGACTGCGAAAGAAGCTTTCTCGGACATATGATGTAAATTCTTGCTGCTGTCATTGAGTGTTTTCATATTCTGAATGATGTTTATTCTCATGGATTCCATGATATCCCGCAGCCTCCGTATCTCTTCGGCGCCTTTGACTTTACGTATGGGATTATGCATGTCTTCCGATAACGACTCGATGTCTTCCGTAAGGTATTCGACAGGCTTGAGATAACTCTTATCAATACTAATGTCCTTACCTACCGAGGCAAGAGGTATGGTAACGAATATGACGAGACCCAGAATAATAATCGTGACAGAAAGAGTCTCAACGGATGCCTCATATTTGGGGATAAGAGTATGATATTTTTCGATATATGTATCTGTTAGAGATTTAATGTCCGACTGTGCCGAGAGAACATTCTCTACATCCGTCGGAATACCCGACTCCCTGAGCGTGATCGCCGAAGAAGATACCATACTGTAATTGTTCACTCTGGCATATATGGCCGCGGAATCCTCCGGAGGAAAGATGGAATCGACCCTTTCCGTGTCCAGTGAAAGCATATCCATGTAAGATTCATAGTCCTGTCGATATGCAGTTTCATTTGTATCGAGATACATCAGAAGTGATTGTGTTGCTCCCAGAATATGTATCTGCATATGTTCCAGAGTTTCTCTTTTTTCATTCATATCATTCAGCGTTTCCATGTTGGTTTTGGCGGCCTGTATATCGATCATCATCATGGAGCCGAGCATCAGTTCCACTACGAACACAATAACGAATACGATGGTCATTTTCTTCCTACTACTGAGTTTCATTACATTCGCCTCATCTTTATCTCCGCTCGGATTCCTAATTAAAGTATTTCTCCGGTTATCCGATTTGAAAATTTGGAAGCATACTTATTATGTCAGAAAAGAGAAGCTTTTAACATGGAAGCTTATCTCAATCCCGTGAAAGGCGGTGGAGCTGTGAAAAGGATTCTTACTGGTATTCCGGGCTTGGACAGGGTTCTAAGAGGAGGATACCCTGCCAATTCGATAATAGTGATGCATTCCGACCCCAACGATTACATAGAGAGCATACTGCAGCAGTATGCATATCGCGGTCTGAGAGACGGAAATCCCGTCGTGTACTGCAACATAACCCGTTCTCCTCAGGCGGTCGTAAAGAGCATGGCCATACAGGGTATGGACCCCCAGACATACATCGAGAAAGGAATGATGGTTTTTGTCGATATGTATTCTCTGGTGGATGTGGATGTGAAGAATGAAGAGGAGATACCGGAAATAAACGAGGGCATAGTCAGAATAAAGAACATAGATTCACCGGAAACTGTACAGATGGCGATATCCGCCGGATTGGGAACTCTCAATTCCATGGAAAACATACGTCTCGTGGTGGAAAGTCCGGGTGAGATATTGAACGAACTCGACAACATTCGGGCCATGAGGTTCTGGAAGAAGATACATCTCAATATTTCTCGCTATGACATAAACATTCTTCTTGCATTTCTCGAAGGTCTCGGGGACGACCTCTTTCGTGTTCTTTCACACCATGCGGACGGGGTCATAGAGATCCGCACCATGGGAGATATGACAAACCCGAAGACCCTATTCATGGTAAAGAAAATGAGATATACGCCGATAAGGGAAAACAGACAGTTTCTCGTCATATTCGAGGAAAGTAAGGTGAATATACTCGATAGAAACATAATCAAATAACCGTAAGCTTTATTCACACAGGCATTTATCCGCCCTTATGTCCATAAAGCTCGTGTTCGGTACGCAGTGGGGTGACGAGGGAAAGGGAAAGGTCGTGGATTATTACGCTGAAAAAGCGGACATTGTGGTCCGGTATCAGGGAGGCAACAATGCCGGTCACACCATCAAGATAGGCGATGAGGTATTCAAATTCCATCTTCTGCCCTCTGGAGTCGTCAGAAAAGGAAAGATGGCGGTCATCGGAAACGGAGTAGTGGTTGACCCTAAGGCCCTGATATCCGAGATAGATGAGATAAAGAAGAGAGGGGTGGAACCGAACCTGCTCATAAGCGACAGAGCGCATATCATAATGCCATACCACCGAATGCTGGATGGCGCAGAGGAGGCATTCAGGGGTAAGAAGAAGGTCGGTACAACGGGGAGGGGCATAGGCCCCTGCTATTCGGACAAGATAGCCCGTCTCGGGATACGCATGGGAGACCTCATAGACCCTGAATCCCTGAAAGAGAGGCTGGGATTTATAATCCCACTCAAAAACCGCATATTCGATGCCTATGGAATGGAAGACAGGCTGGATGCCAATGAGGTCTTCAAAGAGTACTCCGGATATGGACGTTATCTAAGGGATATGGTTGGAGATACCCTCGAGTTCCTTCATTCGAACATGGAGAAGGACATACTTCTCGAGGGAGCACAGGGTGCAATGCTGGATGTGGATTTCGGAACATACCCATATACGACATCGTCCAGCACCATAGGCGGTGGTGCGTCCACGGGAAGCGGAGTTCCTCCGAACGCGGTGAATGAGATAATAGGTGTGGTAAAAGCATACACCACCCGGGTTGGAATGGGGCCATTCCCGACCGAACAGGAAAACGAGATAGGAGAGTACCTGTGCGAAAAGGGCCACGAATTCGGAACGACCACGGGAAGGGCCAGACGCTGCGGATGGCTTGATCTTGTGGTGGTAAAGCACGCCCTTCGACTGACCGGAGCAAACGGAATAGCCCTTACGAAAATAGATGTTCTGGAAGGTCTGGAGGCCGTGAAGGTTGCCTATGCCTATAAGATAGATGGTAAAAAGACAGAGTACTTCCCCGCAAAGGGCATGGATGGGATAAAACCGATGTATATGGAGTTTCCCGGATGGAGCATGACCGAAGGCGAATGGGAGAAGGTGAAGGACGGTGGAATAGATGCCCTTCCGTCCAATGTTCGTGATTATCTGAAATTCATAGAGGAACAGACGGGAGTACCCATAAAGATGATATCCTACGGGCCTGCGAGAGAGGAGACAGTGGAACTATGAAGGCTGTGTTTCTGGGAACCGGGGGCTCATGGCCTACGAAGTACCGCAATGTGCTCTCCATAGGGCTGCAATTTGGCTCGGAAGTGATACTCTTCGACTGCGGAGAGGGCACCCAGAGACAGATGATGCAGTCCACTCTTTCTTTCATGAGGATAAAGCGTATATTCATAAGCCACTTTCACGCAGACCATTTCCTCGGACTGCCCGGGCTCTTCCAGACAATGAACCTGAACGACAGAGAGGAAGACCTGCATGTGTATGGGCCAAAGGGCATCTCCGTTCTTGTCAATGAACTGACACATCTGGGGTATTTCAAACCAAAGTACCGCATAATCGCGCACGACCTCGAACCCGGCGATGTGGTCGAAGGAGAAGGATACACGGTGAATGCCGTGGAGGCCTGCCACAATGTCCCTGCATACGGATATGTCTTTCAGGAGAACGACAGGCCGGGAAAGTTCAACAAACCGAGAGCTCTCGAACTTGGCATACCTGAGGGGCCTCTGTTCAGAAAGCTTCAGCAGGGACAGAGCGTTGAAGTGGATGATAAGGTCTTCACACCCGATATGGTCCTTGGCCCGCCCCGTAAGGGCATTAAAATCGCATATTCCGGAGACACAGCACCCTGCCCGTCATTCGAGGAGGCTGCCAGGGATGCGGACCTGATGATACACGAAGCCACGGGGGATTACTCACTGAAAGAGAAAACAGATGAATATGGCCACAGCACGGCTAAAGAGGCCGCAGAACTGGCAAAGCGTGCGAATGTCCTTAAACTGGCGCTCGTCCATACCAGCCCGAGGTACGAAGAACCGGATATCATAATTGAGGAATCGAGAGAGGTATTCCCTGAAACGATTGTTCCGTGGGACCTTGAAGAACTGGAAATAAAGCACAGGGACTGATTAAATAGACTTCCTCGCCTCTTCCGCTCTTTTCCTATTACCTACTTCCTCAAATATCATGGCCGCCTCTTTCAGAACCTCTTTCCACCTCTCGTCCCCGGTTTTCTTCAGGAATAGGCCGTATTCGTAGAGCGCGTCAGCTATCCTGTAAGGCGTTTTTAGCTCTCTTCTGAGCTTCAGTGTCTTTTCAAAGTATTCTCTGGCCTTTTCGAAATCACCCTTTTCCCTGTAGATTATCGCAAAGGACATGAGCGCTCCGGAGAGTCCCAGATCATCGTCCATCCTCTCGAAAATCTTCCGGGACCTGTCCGCATATTCCAGAGCAGTATCGAAATCTCCCATCTTTGCGAGGGTTTCGGCCATGTTGAATGCGGCCCATCCTTCCATTACCATATATCCGAGCTTTTCAGAGAGGCCTATGCATTTTTCGTAGTATTTCTTTGACTTAACATATGCCTTGTTATCTCCGTTCATATCACCGAATCTCGCATAGGCGACCCCCATGTTGTTGTATATGGTCACGATTCCTCTTTCATTCCCCGTCCTTTCGAGAGATTTGAGGGCGAGCTCGGAATACATTATGGCCTTTTCATGTTCTCCTCTTTCGTCATATGTGTTCGCCATGCTCATATATGCTTTCCCCTCAAGCTCGTCATCTCGCATATCTTTGGCCATCCTAAGGGCCGATTCGAGGTATTTCAGGGATTTTCCATAATTTCCTCGTTTCCATTCCAGACTTCCGAGGTCTATTATGGCCAGAACCCTCCCTTTTCTGTCAAATATTCTCTCGGATATTCCATGTGCATCCAGAAAATCCTCTTCCGCGCCCCTGAAATCCCCTTTCCTTATCTTTATGTTTCCCATCTCTCTTTTTATCTCGGAAACGATCTTCGGAGAATCCATGGATGTCGCAATCTTTCTCGCTTCGTCATACAGGCGCAGCGATTCATCGAGTTCCCCTATCCTCTGTTTTGTTGCGGCCATGTCCATGAGCATCCGAAGCTTTTTACTCCGGTTTCTTTCCCTATTGACCGTGTTTTCCACACCAGATACCTTTTCTATCTTTTTGGCTAACGCTCTGGATTTCTCCCTTCCGAACATGGCGGAGGCCTCAGAAAGAGCACGTGATATCTTCGGTATGTCCTCCGGGCCTATGTTATTTCCATCCATACCCATATCTTTCAGTTGCTTTTTGAGCATGTATTTCCCTATCCCCGGAAGCTCCTCTTCGACGATGCTCAGAATCTCATCATATAAGGTCATCATTCAAAGTACTTACTGCCGCACTAAAAAACTATCGCTCGTTTCTTTCACTTCTATCGAGATTTCCTATCACTATTCCCGCTATCAGAAGCACAGTTCCTACGATTGTTGGGGCCAGTATCTCTTCTCCAACCGTGAGGTGGATTATAATGAACGATATGAACGGTGAAAGGTAGATTAGCATACTGACCTGAGATGTTCGGTCTGATTTTTCAAGTGCCCTGAGCCAGAGCACGAATGTTATCCCCATCTCAAAGAGGCCGACATAGATGGCTCCGGCTATGCCCCAAGGCTCCGGCATCCCATGGCCGGCCATAAGGAAGAGAGCACTTATGTAAATTGAGCCAAAAAGGAAGCACATGAACAGCTTTTCCACGGCATCCCTGCTGTCCTTCAGGTTCAGGAGCCAGAAGGAGGCCCAGATGAGAGCGCTCCCCAGTGCCAGAGTCACGCCCAAAGGATTCGAGAAACCGATGGAACCCTGCCCGGAAATGACGAGTATTCCGAGGAAACTTATTCCGATGCCGAGCGCGTTCTTCCATCCCATCTTCTGTTTCAGGATTAGGACGGACATCACGGACAGCACTATCTGCCAGGTGTAGTTGAGCGGCTGGGCCTGCTGTGCCGGAAGAAGTTCATATGCTCTGAAAAGAACTAGGTAATAGACGAAAGGATTCAGGAGGCCGAACAGGGCATAACGCACATGGTCCTTTCTGGACAGGCTCCTGATGAATCCCAGTTTTCCCTGCAATATAAGTATGAGAAAAAGAGCTCCGAGGCTGGAAAGCGAGGCAAAGAAGAGCATCGAGACGAAGTCCATGTATCCGAGGGTGAGCTTGAAGGCCGATGCCACGGTGGACCAGAGAAGCACCGCGGATATGCCGTAGATGTAGGCGGAGCGGGAGGACACGGCGTCGAAGCGTAGTTGGGTTATAAATGTGTTTGACCTGCGCTCTCTTTTTCATTGACGAAATCGAGGATCGTAGGAGACCCTATATCGCTGAGAACCTCTTTTATGCGCCTATTTGCGCTCTCCACGTATTCCTCGCTTATGTCGTAGCCGATATAGTGTCTTCTCGTCTTTATGGCAGCTATTGCGGTCTGGCCGCTTCCCATGAACGGGTCCAGAACCACATCCTCTTTGAATGTGTATAACTGGATGCAGCGGCGGGGCAGTTCTTCCGGGAATGGCGCGGGGTGTCCTATCTTTCTTGCGGAAACGGCAGGGAAGGACCACACGCTTTTTGTGCATTCCAGAAACTCCTCCTTCGAAATTGTGCTCTTTGAGGACTTCAGACTGCCTCTGCTGAATGTGTCCTTTGAGAACACCATGATATACTCATGAACATCACGAAGTACGGGGTTCTTTGCGGACTGCCAGCTTCCCCACGCGGTTGACGGACTGGCGCTTGAGCCCTTGTCCCAGATTATCTCTCCTCTCATCAGGAAACCGAGGTTGATCATATCTCTGGTTATAAAGGAATTCAGGGGAATATACGGCTTTCTTCCGAGATTTGCGATGTTTATGCACACTCTGCCTCCCGGAACGAGAACTCTGTATGTTTCGGCCCATACCCTTTTCAGGAAATCGAGGTATTCGCTCAATGTCAGGTCCTCATCGTACTCTTTGCCCACATTGTATGGCGGAGATGTGACCATCAGGTGCACGCTTTCATCCGGCAGCTCCTCCATTTTTTCGCTTGATTTGACGAATATCTTATCCAGATTCTCCTCGGGAATCTCGTTCTCGTGATACTTGACCTTCTTTTCCGATGGCATTTCATCATAGATCCTTCCACCGTAGAATTTACTGGAATCGTGGTTTATGCGTCCCGGTGTCCCGAACTCGCTTGTTTCGGTTCCTTTTTTGCCGTTCTTTCCGTTCCTGCCCATCAATCCTCCCTCCAGTATTCCACCCATCTTTTATAAGCGTCATAGTCTATCTTCTTTTTCTCCCATGCAATGGGTATTTTCATGGTTAGCGGATGCTCGGCCAGAGCCTTCATGGCCTCTTTGCTCATCTCAACCCCTCTCGGGTTCGTCCCTGCCTTTGGAAGCTTTATGTATCTTTCACGGCCCATGGAATCAAGCACCTTTTTCTGAGCTTCGAGAGGCATGTAGTAGAGTGCTCCTTCTCCGCCCCAGTTTATCTGAACTAACAACATATCACAGGAAGGCACATAGTTCTCCATGAATTCTCTAGCCTTCTCCGCGTCCACAGTCCATATCAGTTTGACACCGCCCAGCCTCTTTGCGGTTATCGTCTTTATGGAAACGGGCTCTCCGAAAACCTTCACATCAACCTCCGCCTCTGTTATCGGAATCTCGGTTTCTATGTTCGCTTCTCCGAATTTGTAGATAAGGAGCGCTATCAGTATGCGCTCACGGAGAGAACCCACTTCCATACCTATCTTTCCTGCCCGGGAACTCTCAAGCTCTGCTAACTGGAACAGATAGGGGAGTTTCGACCTTATTCGCTCAACGAGCCTTTCATCCTCGAATATTTCCGACAGTCTGCTGGCCAATGTTTTGCCTCCGATATTCGTTATGGCAGCTCCCCTTTTAACCTTATCTCTCACGGACCCGTACCATCTTCATTTCCCTTCCGACAGTCGCTCTCCAAAGATATCATCTATCTCCGGTATCTCCTCTATCCTCCGCCTGATTGTTTCGATGTCATACTCCACACGGATTATCTCAGCGCTCTCCTCTTGCGGGTCAAGAACCGCATATGATGCCCTTGGGTCTCCGTCCCTAGGCTGGCCGACGCTCCCCGGGTTCATCACCATGCCGTTCTTCAGTCTGGAGATGAAAGGGAGGTGCGTATGCCCAAGTATGAGAATGTTTATTGTTCCGTATTCCAGAGCCTCGTCCAGTATAGCCTCCGAAGCATCCTCTGGCCGTATGTATCTGTCTTCCTCTGCGGGAGAGCCGTGGAACACTCCGATACCGCGGCCGCTCGCATAGAGAACAAGTGCTCTCGGAATGTTCCTCAGAAAATTCCGATTGTCTTCTCTTATCACGGTTCTTGTCCACATATCGGTTTCCAGGGCTTTCTTCCTGAAATGCTCCCCTTCTCCAAGACCTGAGACCACCCTGTCGTGGTTCCCTCTTATCGCATAGATGTCACGCTTTCTGAGAAGGTCGAGGGTCTCGTTCGGATACGGCCCGTAGCCCACCATGTCCCCTGCTATGATGATATTCATCTTTCCGTGTTCCCTCTCCATGTGCTCGATAACCGCCTGCAGTGCGGGAAGATTGGAGTGTATGTCTGAGAGTACCGCGAACATCTTCTATCCTCAATGATGTAAGGCCCGGAACGAGATAAAGGTTTGCATCGGTCTTCTGTGAATATGTTGTTTTCAAAATCTTTCGACTCCGGCGAACCCCCTGTTCATGAATTTCCTTTCACCTAACAGAAAGACATTTATGTATAATTGACCTTTATCCTTTCATGAATTCTCAGGTGATGGTCAAAGAGGTCTACCATATCCGAGGAATCGGCAATGTAATTCTTGGAGATATTGTCGTGGGATATCTTGCGGAAGGAATGGTCGGCTCCGCCGCCGGTCTTAAGCTGGAAATAAAGGGACTATCTCTAAACCGAAAACCGGTGAAATATGCCAAGTCCGGCGATATCGCTGGAATAAATGTGTGGGTGAACGGAGATGCCGACCTCGGGAGTATGATGAACACAGGAAAATATCATTCGGAACTGAAAAAATTGAAAGGAAAAACCCTTATTTTTGAAGGGGGTGCTGAGATACAGCCTGCTATGGAAGATTCCAAACCAAAGAAGAGAGGCTTTTTCTCTCGAAAAACGGAGATATAGGTCTTGGAAGGATATAGCCAATATTTGCTTTCTTTTTGCTTACATTATTTATATATAATTATTTGTGTATTTGATATCACATCTGAAAAATCGTAAAATATATATATGAAAATACGCTTGCCCTTTTGGTGTGGCAATGAAAAAAATCCTCGCAATAATGGCTGTCGTCATGATATCCATGGCCTTGCTACCTACAACATCTGTAATGGGAGATATTGGGAAACATCAGGAAAATGTCATTTTTCCGACAAACAGTGTGAACGCACTGGTTATCCACGATCCTATCCGAATAAACAACAACAGAGAATTGGAGGCTTTTGCTGACGGAAGCGGAACACAATACGACCCATTCATAATCGAGAACTATCTAATAGATGCTCACGGAAGGAACAACGCAATTTATATCGGAAACACAACCGATTACTTAATCATAAAAAATTGTGAATTGTATAATGCCACTTATCGATTTTCAACCACCTATCCATTATTATATATTTTCAATTCAAAAAATATACAGGTCTCTTATCTGACGGTTCACAATGGGTTCGGGGATGGTATGAGAATCGAGGAATCGGAGAAAATAGAGATAGATAACAGCACAATATACTCGATAAGAGGTGTAAACGGATACAGTCCGAAAATATCCAGAGCCACAGGCATATATCTTGACGGGAGTTCAAACTGTACTCTCATTTCCAATGAGATTCGCTATATAACCGGGGGAAAAGGCAGGCCGGCATACAATATATGGTACAGTGCCGGAAGTGGAGGAATAGCTGCGGGGGTATACCTAAAAAATTCCATAATTAATAATATAAAGAATAACAACATTCATCTCATCTACGGCGGGAAGGGCAGTGACGCTTCAGCCTCTTATGACCCGCTTCCCGGAGGAACGGGCGGCATAGGCGCGGGAATGTATTTTGAAGGACATTCCGTGAGAAACGAGCTGTCTTCAAACTCAATATATGATATATATGGCGGTGCCGGAGGTGCGGGGACAAGATCATACACTAACGGCGTGGATCAGGTGGCTTTTGGCATATATCTCGAAGGAGACTCATTGAATAACACGATTTCAGAGGATAATGAAATGGATGGTGACAGTATAATATATCATTATGGCGAAACCAATGTTTCTATAGAAGGAATCACACTCGTATATGGTTCCAATCCCACGAATTATGGGAAGATAGTGGTGATTTCATGCGAAAATGTGACTATAGAGAACAATAATGTGGCTAATTTTGTGGGAGAAAGCAGTAAAACAACACCCAGATATGGTTTCGCAAAAGGGGGCGCAGGGCGAGGAATATATCTGTATGATGTAGCTCATGCGGTATTGAGTGAAAATGCAGTCCGGAATGTTGTGGGTGGAAAAGGAGGAGTTGGAAGCTATGCCACCCGCGGCGGATTCGGAGGCAGTTCTTACGGGGTATCTCTGGACAGTGTGATTGATGCTAAAGTCGAGAACAATTCAATACACGATGTCAATGGAGGCAGTGGCGGAACGGGAGGATACTATGGCTCCGGCGGAAACGGCGGTGCCGCATATGACATCTGGCTGAACAATTGTGAAAATTCATCCGTCTACAACAATGCTCTCGAGACCACCACCGGCGGTACTGGGGGCAGAGGCATAAGTGTTTCGGGCTCGGCAGGATCTGGTGGAGATTCAGCGAGTATATGCCTCTCTTCTTCACAAAATCTTTCTGTCGGATTCAACCATATTCTGAATATAGTCGGAGGTACCGGAGGTCTGGTCGGAATTCAAGCCCATAGAGGCATAGGGGGGAAGGGATGTGGTATTTATCTAATAAATTCATATAAAAATTTTATATATAAAAATAATATAAAAGATATTTATGGAGGTAAAGGGGGAGATTCACCCACAAACTCTGCGACAGGAGGTGCGGGTGGTGTGGGGTGCGCCCTATATCTATATACCTCAGAAAAAAATACGGTTCTAACCAATTACATCACAAACATTTCCGGTGGTGATGGCGGTAACGGAGGAAATGTGGACTATCCCGGCTCGGCAGGAGAAGGAGGGCTCGGTACCGCAATATATTTATCATTATCAAATAAAAACTTTATCGGCAGCAATCTTATTTCGTCTTTGAAGGGAGGTAAAGGAGGAGATCTATATGTCAAAGGTGCGGATCAGGTCGCGGTCGGTGTGTTCATAAAATCAGATTCATGGGATAACGAAATAGCGATAAACAACACATATGATGGAGACCCCGTGATCTATCTGTATAACAAGAGCGATGTTCGGATATCAAATTATACATTAATAAAGAATATAAATCCAACAAATTACGGAAAAATAACCATCGTTGGCTGTAAGAATCTGAGCATAGAAGGAAATATTCTATCAAATTACACCGGAATCAGCGGGAGAACCGGAACCGAGTTCGTCCAGTCTCCGGGTGCCGGTTATCTCGGCTCAGGACTTTATATACGAAGTACAAGAAAAGTCTCATTACACGACAATGTGATATTCTCCATCCACGGCGGTACCGGAGGTACGGGGGGAGTGTATCAGAATGGCGCAAATGGTGGAAAAGGGAATGCGATAACATTAATAGACACAGTGAAAGTTTCTCTGCATGACAATGTATTTTTCGATATCCATGGCGGCATCCACGGACTTGCAGGTAAGAAAAAAGATAATGGGAGCGAAGGTGAGGGTCACGGATTGTATCTGCAGAATGCGTCCGGAACATGGATGTCCGAAAGCAATATATATAATATCACCGGCGATTCCGCAACAAGCTCCGGGATATGTATAAAAGAAAGCTCGGATGTGCGCGTGGACAACTCCTCCGTTCGCAATTCCAGCTATGCGGTATCTCTTTACAGCTCCGACAATATACATATAGTAGATAATGAATTTATAAACACCTCATCTTTCGGGTATGATGATGTCGGGAACATATGGAACCATACATATCCTGCCGGAGGGAATTATTGGTCAAACTATACAGGTAATGACATCTATTCGGGCCCGGAGCAGAACATATATGGTCCGGACGGATACGGAGATGTTCCTCTCAGCATGGACGGCGGCGCTCTCGGCAAAGATTTCTATCCTATTTTAAATCCGGAGACAGATATCGAACACCGATTGGCGTCATCTCCGTGGCCCATGTTCCAGCACGATATATTTCATGGCAGCATATCCAGGAACACAGGTTCCATAGCAGGTGTTTTGAGATGGAACATCTCATTCAACTCTTCAATATACACCTCGCCGATCGTCGGAATGAATGGAACTGTCTACATAACCACCGAAGATGGCACATTACATGCAATATCCGGCAAGGGTGCGGAGGAATGGAACCGTACATTCGGATATACGAATTCATCTCCGGCAATATCATTCGATGGTGCGATATATCTCGGATCTTCGGATGGTTTGTATTCTATCCATAGCAACGGGACTGTCCAATGGCTGTTCCACACCGGAAGTCCGCTCATCTCATCCCCATCCATATGGGTTGATGGCTGTATCTACATAGGCTCGGACGACGGAAAACTATATGCCATAAATCCGAACGGAACCGAGAGATGGAATTACACGACCGGTGCTTCTATCAGGTCTTCACCTGCCATAGGTTCGGATGGCTGTATCTACATAGGCTCGGACGACGGAAAACTATATGCCATAAATCCGAACGGAACCGAGAGATGGAATTACACGACCGGTGCTTCTATCAGGTCTTCACCTGCCATAGGTTCGGATGGCTGTATCTACATAGGCTCGGACGACGGAAAACTATATGCCATAAATCCGAACGGAACCGAGAGATGGAATTACACGACCGGTGCTTCTATCAGGTCTTCACCTGCCATAGATGGTAGAGGAAATATCTATTTCGGATCTTCCGATGATAACATTTATGCCCTGAACGAGTTCGGAGGGATTCTATGGGAATTCAACACATCGCAGCCCCTCGCCAGTCCGATCTCAATAGGAGAAAAAAGCTGCTATGCGGGAGGAGAAAACGGAGTTCTTTATGCGTTCGGAGATGTGCAGCCTCCCTATGTGAAAATAATGTATCCGGTGAACAATTCTTTGTTCCAGACAACGAACATCCAGATAAATTGGACCGGGAGCGACAACGGCAGTGGTCTGGACCATTATGAATATTCTCTGGATTACGGTCCTTGGAATGATGTGGGCAACATTACGAACATAACTTTAAGTTTATCCGATGGTAATCATACGTTCTTTATAAAAGCTATTGACAGGATGAATAACAGTGCAACGGATTCCGTGAATTTCGTAATAGACACCCAATCACCGGTTATAACGATATCGAGCCCTGCAAACGGCTCTTTCATGAACTTCTCAAATGTCACCGTGGAATGGAATGCCACTGATGAAGGCACAGGGATAAGAAATTACTCCGTAAAACTGGATGGCGGCCCATGGGTGGATAAAGCTCTTGATAGAAATCACACATTCCATAATCTCACTCAGGGATGGCACAATGTCAGCGTAAGAGCCACGGACAATGCGAACAAAAGTGCGGTAAAAAATATCACATTTATGATAGACCTCGCTCTGCCCTATGTCAACATCACCAAACCGGCAAACAACACCATATTTACGGTAAACAGTGTGGAAGTAAACTGGACCGGGGGCGACAACGAAAGCGGACTGAATCATTATGAGATAAAGGTGGGCAGTGGTAGATGGAGAAATGTCGGAACGGACGAATCGCACACATTTACCGGACTATCCGAAGGTTGGCATAGAGTATATATCAAAGCCGTGGATAACGCAAGCAATTCCAGAATCGTCTCGGTGTTTTTCGTGGTCGATCTTTCTTCTCCGATGGTATCCATAACATATCCCCTTGATGGAAGGGGGGCCAATACCACGGATGTGAATGTCACATGGGAAGGAAGCGATAAAGGAGTGGGCATAGACTATTACAAAATCAGAATAGATAATGGTACATGGGTTTTTGTCGGTGATAACACAAGTTATATCCTTTATTCACTGGGGGCGGGGTCGGTCCATAAAATCGATGTCTTTGCAGCGGACAAAATAGGAAGAAACTCCACGGATTCATCCACCTTCACAGTCGACCTCTATCTTCCCGTAATAAATATCACATCTCCGCAGGAGGATGAAGTGATACCCACGGATAGCGTATTGATAGAATGGGAAGGCTATGACAACATTACTGAAATAAGCAACTATGACATAAGAATCGATGATGGGAACTGGTCATCCCTCGGAAAAACCACGAGCTATTCATTCTCGGGTCTCGAAGATGGGATCCATAAAGTTGAGGTAAGAGCCACTGACGAGGCGAATAACGAGAACATCTCGTATGTGGATTTTGTTGTCGATACCACACCCCCCACTGTTAGCTTGATATGCCCCTCACCGTATTCCACATATAACGAGAGCAGTGTGTACGTGGAATGGATAGGAAATGATACCGTTTCGGGTCTGGATCACTATGAAATAAAAATGAAGGGGGGAAACTGGACGGATGTAGGTCTGAACACAAGCATAACACTGACAGGTCTTTCAGAAGGAGATTATGTTGTAAATATAAAAGCGGTTGATAACGCGGGATGCTGGGCAAAAGACAGCACTATTTTCACGATACTGCATAAAGACACCGTACCTCCATCAGTGAATATAACATCTCCTATGGAAAAAGAATATATAAACAGCAGCACAGTGGTTCTCGAATGGAAGGGAAGTGATGATTATTCCGGCATAGATCACTATGAGGTGAAGACGGATGACAAAAACTGGACGGATGTGGGAAGCAATGTGACATATGAGATTTTCAATCTTTCGAATGGAATTCATACCGCGATGGTAAAAGCCGTGGACGGAAGTGGGAATGAAAATACGGACACAGTGAATTTCACTGTTGACATCGTACTTCCGGAGCTTTTCATCTTGAATCCTTCTCAAGGCACATATATCAACCGCAGCGAAGTCACCGTGGACTGGAGAGGATATGACAGCATATCCGGAATAAAAGAGTATTATGTGAACATGGACGGAGGATCGTGGATTTCCGTCGGAAATAACACCGCATTCACCTTTAAAAACATATATGACGGAAGACATGATATCTCGGTAAAAGCCGTGGACAATGCCACGAATGAAAATGACACTCATGTGGTATTTACAGTGGATACACGAAGCCCGGGCGTACTTTCCATCCATCCTTACGACGGAGAAACGGATGTGAACATAACGGAGGAGGTGAGGGTGGTATTCTCGGAACCCATGAACTCCACCGCCTTTGCTTATTCTTGCTCTCCCGACCCGGGCGGATGGAGACTTACATGGGTAGAGAACAACACCACGGTAATTCTCACACATGATCCCTTTGATTTCAACACCACATACGAATTCACAATAAGTTCCGCCTGCGATATTGCCGGAAATGAAATCTCACCGGAACCATACAATGTTAGTTTCCATACGGAACCTATGGAAAGCAGTGTTTCCGCTCCGGAAACAATTTCCATCCATCCTTACGACGGAGAAACGGATGTGAACATAACGGAGGAGGTGAGGGTGGTATTCTCGGAACCCATGAACTCCACCGCCTTTGCTTATTCTTGCTCTCCCGACCCGGGCGGATGGAGACTTACATGGGTAGAGAACAACACCACGGTAATTCTCACACATGATCCCTTTGATTTCAACACCACATACGAATTCACAATAAGTTCCGCACGGGATCTCGCGGGGAACAGCATGGAAGAAAACCATACCGTTGTGTTTACCACCGCGGAAAAGGAGGAGAATATGGTGGAGAACTCCACAATAACTGGCATAGTGGTGGATATAAATGAAAATCCCATTTCTGGAGCGAGCGTTATGGTGGATGGCGAGTTTCGGACACTAACAGGGAGTGACGGGAGTTTCTCAATTGAAGTATCTCCCGGTGAGCACAGTCTTGTCATAAAGAAAGAAGGCTATGTCGAGAAAAGCACATCCTTATATGTGAGTTCAGGTGAAGCAAAGGATCTCGGAGAGATATCTCTTCCTCCCTCCTCTCCTCAAAAAACTGAAAATGGAGGACTTCCACTTTATTTGTTTGTCATTATATTCTTTATTGTAGGCATCATTATTTTTGCGATACTGAAAAGGGCAAAATCCGGACAATCGGCGGACGAAACCGCCTCCGAGCACGAAAAAACCGGTACGGAAGATGGGGAATACGGAGAAGATAATGCTGTTGATGAAACGGGATCCCTATCCGAAGAAGAGGAAACGGATGTGAGTGATGAGGTATACTGAAGAAGCTCGGTGGAAATCCGGCATATCTTCCCTTTTCACTCCAACGGAAATTCCTCGCTAATGCTGCGCTCACCACTATTTTTAGCCCTATTTCTCCCCGATATCCCACATCACCAGTCTGCTCTTGTTCTTCATATACATGTACGGAATCCCTTCATCTCTGAGCTTCTCCTGAAGAGCCTCGTCGTTTGTCACCACGACAGCGTCCAGTTTCTTCCCAAGCTCCATTACCGAAGCGTCACCCATGTGCTCTGTCCTCATCACCTCGTATTTCCTTGCAAGAGATACGGCGGCCTTCGCCCATTTGCCCCCGTTCTTCCTGACCTCGCCGAGTATCGGGCTCGGCACCACGCCGTGGAACTCTCCGATTAGGGATTCTATCTCCATATCTAGGTTCAGACCGAACTGGAAGGGCATCAGAAGTGCATTCGCATCGAAGACCACGGAGCGCATGAAAAAAGTAAGGAAAGGGTGTTTATAGTCTTTTGCGACGGTATATCAGCAGGGCCAGACCGATGGACATCACCGCAGGCAGGGCTTCGAATCCGGGTGTGCTGCTTTCATCGGAGGAATCCGCCGAGTCGTCCCCTCCCGTGTCTTCGCCCGTATCCTCACCTGTTCCCGTGTCCCCAGTGTCGCTTCCACCGTCCCCGCTGTCGGATGTCTCACCTATCGCTAAGAGTATATTGTTCATGGTAGTAACATATATGGTGCCGTCAGGCCCTATGGCCGGTTCAAAGGCAAGGTCAGAAGGCACTCCTATGGCCCACCGAATATTTCCATCTCCGTCCATGGCGGCAAGACGTATCCCGTAATCATTGTAAGTGAAATACAGATTTCCTGCCGAATCGAGCACCATTCTCTCCGGGCTCCCTTTCACATCAACGCTCCACCTGAGCGTACCGTTGGGATAAAAAGAAGATACTTTTGCCCTGTTGCCATTTTCGTAAGGATATGTCGAGCCTATGTATATGTTTCCGTAGGAATCTATCACGGTATCGGACATGGTGAAATCCCCTATGTTTATCTTCAGTATGGTTTTGTTGTTCTGTACGCCATACAGGAATGCACCGTCAGCCATATAGGATCGAATCGCCGCGAAATACACCGTTCCATTCTGAGATATGGCTAGGGTGGACACGATGTCATATGCTCCGTTCCACTTCCAAAGCATCTTACCCGACGAGGCATCCATAGCATACAGGGTCGCATTTACGTTCCCCGCGCTGTTCCTTGAAACGAAATAAACTGTGTTTCCGTACATCACAGGCCTTGCGGTTATGTCATAGGACGCCGTCGCCTTCCATTTGAGGTCTCCCGAAGGAGTGAGCGCGGTCATCTGCGAACTAGCTCCGAAATATATGCTTCCGTCAGGGGCTATGAGTATCGGAGACGGGAACCATGGATACTGGTAATCAAAGCTCCAGTTCAGATCCCCGTTTTTGAGACAATACAGGCCCCTTCCTTGGTCCGAGCCGACATATACGGACCCGTCATCTGCGATGGCCGGAGTGGATGAATGTATCGGCTTGGATGTATCGTTCGTAAGCATATACCTCCATATCTCTTTCCCGTCCTTTATCGCCTGAAGACAAAGGTCTGTGGAGATATATATCGTTCCATCAGGCCCGATTACAGGAGCACCCTGTGGAGTCCCGTATGTGTCGAAGATCCATGTCGTATTTCCCGGGTTTGAACTGGCATCATAGGGGCTCTGAGCCCTTCCGTATATGTCTCCTCTCTGCATGGGCCATCCTCCCGAAGCAGGAGAACGCACATCCGCGCTCGTCATTCCGCCCAGCATCATGAGTGCCCCGAAAAACAGGGCCATAAGAACAAACGTCCTTCTCAAGATATCACCGCGAGGGGATTCCTTTCATTGCTTTTAATCCTTTCCATCCAAGCCGTCCCTATCGCACAGGTCCTCTATGGGACATATTTCGCATTTCGGGCTCCTCGCGCTGCATATGTTCCTCCCATGGGTCACAAGTATGTGGTTCGCATATTTCCAGTATTTTTCGGAAATCTCCCGAAGAAGGTCCTTCTCCACTTGAGTGGGGGTTTTCCCGTCGGACAGTCCGGTTCTGTGCGCTATCCTGAACACATGGGTGTCCACCGCTATGCCCTCCGTCTTATCGAAGCCCACGGAGAGGATTATGTTCGCGGTCTTCCTGCCTATTCCCGGCAGCGCCGTAAGGTCTTTCATGGTATCAGGCACATTTCCATCGTACTTCTCCACCAGTATCTTCGCCAGATTCACTATGTTCTTCGCTTTGGTGTTGTACAGACCGATGCTTTTGATGTACTGTTTAACCTCTTCGACATCCGCCTCCGCAAGGCTTCTGGCATCTGGAAATCTCCTGAAAAATGCGGGAGTGGCTTTATTCACAGCCACATCGGTGGACTGAGCGGAGAGAATGACGGCTATTGTCAGCTGAAATACATCCTCATAGTTGAGGCCCACGAACTTCCCGTCGTGGTACGGTATCAGGCGCTCCATCATCAGTTCTCCGCGGGAGGGCATGTCCATCCATTCCTTCGAGTATATTAGGCTTTGAGTGCATCTATGTGATGATGAACCCTGCGATCGATATCAAAAGAAGCCACAGCCACGCCAGAAAAAGAGAGCTCAGTCTCTCCGGCATCTTAATCTCCCCCGCCTTCCTGTGTTTTATGGCCTCATTCTCTCTTTCGGCATAGTTCTGCATAACCATGTCCGGGGACTGGATGCCCATGAAAGAGCCTGAGATGGATGAGCCGCCGTACTCGCTCGTATCCTCTGTCAAAAGCAGGGTCAGAACCCCCGTTATAAGCATCATAAAAAGAGATATGGCGAACATGTAGAACAGCATGGTCTCTATGCCCCGGCTGTCGAATGGATACGCCATAATGGCGAAGACGATGAGGAAAAAGCCCGCATATATTAGACTCCGCTTCAGCATACTTTTCGTATCTTCCATCATAATATCACCTTATCATGGACGCTGCCCCTATGAAGCCTATCCGGAAACAGAGAACATCTGTGAAATATCCGTAAAGGATGATGGTCGGGTCAGCTATTCCGCGTATATATCCGTGTTCTATCTTCTCTTCATTCGCCCCCACTGTCAGTCCCCGGTCGACATAGGATTCCTGTACCATCAGATTGACCCCTATCGAGCCCTCATATGCCCCGCCTCTTCTTAGGAAAAGATGCAATGCACCGCTCCCCAGCAGCGGATACATCCCCGCAAAGAAAAGAGCGCCGAAGAAATTGAGAATCAGGTCCGGGTCTCCGTTGTAAAAATATGAGGAGAGCAAATACAGTATCGCCGTGAGAAGAAGGAATATGGAGAGCCCTCCTTTTATCAGTATCAGATACGGCTTTTGCTCCATGTTAATCCATTATTTATTTGATATATAAAGTTTCTGATAACTACAATGCGTGGGACTCAAACTGCACAATTGAATCTAAACCTTTATTTACTGCGACTTGGTATAGAGTATATCAACAATGGTGAAGATGATGACAGACAGCGAACTTCCACCCGTTGAGGAATGGATAAAGGGCGAGGATTTCAAGACCACCGCAGACATCGAGATACCGGACAGGCTTGTAAATCAGGTCATAGGACAGGACAGAGCCGTGGAGATAGTCAAAAAGGCGGCGAAGCAGAAGAGACATGTCATGCTGATCGGGGAGCCGGGCACCGGAAAGTCCATGCTTGCGCAGTCCATGGTGGATTTCCTTCCCAATCAGAAATTGCAGGATATCCTCGTATATTCGAATCCGGAGGACCCCAACACACCTCTAGTAAGGACCGTTCCGGCCGGCAGGGGAAAGATGATAGTCGAAAAGCACAAGAAGCAGGCTGCGGAGAGAAGGGCACAGCGCTCTCAGACAATGACATTCATACTCATCATGATAATAGGCTTCGCAGCCGTGGCCTTCATGATATACGGGGACCCGATGCTGCTTTTGACCGGAATGCTGATCGCAGCCCTGTTTTTCATGGCCACCCGTTCATATCCCGGAATGAGCAGGGATGATGACGATGTCCCCAAACTTCTGGTATCTCACGAACCGGGTGAGAAACCGCCCTTTGTGGATGCCACGGGAAGTCATGCGGGAGCGCTTCTGGGAGATGTCCGGCACGACCCGTTCCAATCCGGAGGGCTTGAGACACCCGCACATCAGAGAGTTGAGGCGGGGGCAATCCACAAGGCCAACGGCGGCGTTCTCTTCATGGATGAGATAAACATGCTGAAGACGGAGTCGCAGCAGAGCCTTCTCACGGCGCTTCAGGAGAGAAAGTTCTCCATCTTCGGACAAAGTGAGCGCTCCGCCGGGGCAATGGTAAAGACAGAACCGGTACCTACCGATTTCATTCTCGTTGCCGCAGGAAACCTCGATGCCATGGAAGGTATGCATCCCGCACTTCGTTCCAGAATAAGGGGATACGGCTACGAGGTATATATGAATGTGGCAATGGACGATACGGCGGATAATCGGAGAAAGCTGATGCGCTTCGTTGCACAGGAAGTCCGGAAGGACGGAAAGATACCTGACTTCACAAAGGAAGGGGTCGCCGAGATAATCAAGGAAGCCCAGAGGCGCTCCGGAAGACGTGGTAAACTGACGCTCAGACTGAGGGAACTCGGGGGTCTGGTACGAATAGCAGGAGATGTGGCAACAAGCACCAGAGGAAAGTTCGTAACTGCGGAACATGTGAGACAGGCAAAGGAGATAGCTCGCTCGCTCGAACAGCAGATAGCCGACCGCTACCTCGAAATAAAGAAGGATTACAGTACATTCCTACACAAGGGCTCTGCCGTAGGCATCGTCAACGGCCTTGCCGCAATAGGCGGGGAATCAGGCGTTTCCGATTATTCGGGCATAGTTCTTCCGATAGTTGCGGAGGTAACTCCTGCGCAGACCAAATCCGGCGGGCGTATAATAGCGACCGGAAAGCTGGGAGAAATCGCCAAAGAGGCCGTGGAGAACGTTTCAGCCGTTATCAAGAAATACACGGGAAAGGATATCAGCAACAATGACATACACATACAGTTCATAGGCACATACGAGGGTGTGGAAGGAGACAGTGCATCGATTTCGGTGGCCACCGCTGTCGTTTCGGCACTGGAAAATGTCCCTGTGGACCAGACGGTTGCAATGACCGGCTCTCTCAGTGTGAGGGGGCAGGTGCTTCCAGTAGGTGCCGTATCCGCCAAGATAGAGGCGGCTGCTGCGGCAGGGATGAAGAAAGTGATAATTCCGCGGGCAAACATGAACGATGTCCTTCTGGATGAGAAGTTCAAGAACATGCTTGAGATAATCCCGGCTGATACGATGAAGGATGTGCTGGACCACGCACTTGTGGGAGGCAACAAAGAAAAGCTCCTGAAGAAGCTGGCAGCGGTCGTCCCGAAACCATCCGAGATAGACACACACATAGCGCCCTCCTAAACCTTTTTTAAGCATGCCGTATTGTCTTTACGATGAGCGGTTTCGAGACTATGGAGCACACAGCCGATATCGGCATACATGCATGGGGGGACAGCATAGAGGAGGCATTTCAGCAAGCGGCCTTGGGTATGTTTTCTCTGATAGGAGACATCGATACGGCCGAGGAAAAAGGAGAACTCATAGTAATGGTCGAGAATGAGGACTGGGGGGGACTGCTGGTGGACTGGCTGTCGGAACTGCTCTATGTCTTTGATACGGAGAGGTTATTTCTATGCAGGTTCACTGTCACGATAGAGAAAGGTGAAAAACTGAGACTCACGGGCCGGGCATTCGGAGAGGTCTACGACCCCAAGAAGCACGGAATGCACATGGAAATCAAGGCGGTGACATATCATATGCTGGAAGTCGACCCCGAAAAAGCCGATATAAAGGTGCTTTTCGATATCTGAGGTGATTATTTGGGAAAACTTGAGATGACAGACATACTGGCGATTGCAAGGATGAAATTTCCGGATGTGGAAAAGACCTTCTACATCGATATGAGAGAATATATGGATTCCCTAAAAGCCGATCTGGAACTGGCTAAGGCGGAAGGAAACGGGCCGGAGGAGGAAGAGATAGAGAGGAAGATGGAACGTGTCCGAGAGTACTACGATAAGATATACAATCGGCGTATGGAGGCCATATTCTCAAATGCGATAAAGAAACTGACATCGAACAAAGCGAGGGTCACTCTTTCCAAGTTCACCCCCGAAGAGGTGGAGATATTTCATACGATAATGGAGATGGTGGAGTTCAAGAGGAAGGCTCTTCTCACCGGAGAAACCGACCTTTTTGAGAACAGAGAACGGATTCCCGAAAAGATGCCCGAAAAGGAAACGGTCATCGAAAATGAAGTGAAAAAGGAGGAGGCCCATCTTGAAGATATAAGCGATGCGGAGGATTATAAGGAAGATACGCCACATACGCCGCCGCCCAAAAAGAAGGACATCGGACTGGAAGAACCACATATTCCGAAACCGGAAAAGAGAAGGAACCTGATGACAATAAGGATGACAGCGGACGCGAAGGAGTTCGTAAGTCTGGATGCAACGCACACGTATTCTTTGAAGAAAGGAGATGTCGTTCACATGGACATGACAGTTGCAGGCCTTCTTGTTGATATGAAAAAGGCTGAGAAGGTGGAGCCGAGATGGTGAAAGACAGAGGACATGCGATAATGTTGGCCGCAATCATACTGAGTTCCGTTTTTCTGGCATATTATGTCTATGACAAGGTCTACGGACCGATAAGCGTGGATGAACTGGCCTCCAGAGAGTTCAAACCCGGAGATGTGGTTGTGCTGGAAGGCACGGTCTCATCTTCAAGGACCCTGAACACAACATACGGGGAGATAAATCTTGTGAAACTGGAAGGTATGGACCTTCCGGAAGATGCATATGAGATAATAGCTGACAGAGAGTACAAGGCGGGCGAGCATTTCAGTAAAACGCTGCACTTTAAGGAGTTCCGTTTCAACGGCGTCCGGCTCGTCACGGCCCCCGAATTGTTCAGCACATATCTGGTCCTTCCTTCGGCAATACAGGTTGTTACATCCTCGACCTCTTTTCTGGACGGGTTCGCGCTCATACCGGAAAGTTGCGACAGCCCCACGAACACCTACAGAGTCTTCACGAACTCAGGAGATGAATATCCGATCACTGAGTTCAACATGACGCTTCTGAGAATCAGACTTAACACGGACAGGTCCTTCGACCAGCGCACCTTTCCGGCCCTCTTTGTAGATGAGTATCTTCTTCTCGGAAGCATCGGTCCGGAGGATACGAGAGTTGAGAATTCCACCCTTGTTGATCATTCGGATTCTCTGGATACTGTCTCGGACAACGGCACGGTTTCCTTCACAGACACCAATTCAGATGGCCTTCTGAACAATGGTGATGAGTTCGTTGTGAATATACCTCCCACCTATGATGAGGGTGAGATAGACAGCTACATACTCTTTGTTTCAGCTAACAACGGAAGCGAAGAAGGATATGGGGGAATCGCATACATGCTGAACTGGTATTCCGGCCAGTATTCGCTTTTTGACGACCATGCGTTTGTATCCCTGAAATATGAGGGAGATGACCGTTCAGGCGAGCAACCTGAATACCGCGTGAGCATATACGATTCCAGCATGCCGGTCCGTGTTCCTCTGGAAGACTGTAGAATCGTGCTGGATGTGGAACAGGACGGAGAAGATGTGTATGACGGTTACTTCGAACTTTCAAGCAGAGAATGGAGTTTGGAGCGCTACAATATTACCGTTGAATATTTGGATAGGAATGGAGACGGTTCCCTCGATGTCGGTGATGAGATAATCGTGAGTGGACCCGAGGAATATGATTACAGTCTCCGTGTATACGGAGGAAAAATATATACCGCAGACCTGAAATGGAATGGCAGCACATAGAAATCGTCTGCCGGAAACGGGACGTCACAAAGGGCCGGCCAGAGAACGACCAAAAACATTTTAAGAATAAAAGACATCCTTACCCATGAATACCGCACCGTCAGGGGAGCAGACAAACACAATAAGGAAGCTCAGCATCTATGCCGCAGTTAAGACTGCACCCTGTGAGGAGGCACTTTCATGAGTCGTTCGAGCAGATACACAGATTATTTTTTAATATACTATGTTGGTTTGTTAGCCACAGTTATTGGTGTAATCATTCTGCTTCCTTCAGAGATAGACAATACAGATCCACTTCTATATCCAATAATTGTGGGAGGCATTCTAACATTTATCATCGGCATGATTATGTCGCGCCCATATTGGATTGACTTCAAGAAGGATAAGAGAGGAATCACCGTTGTTAAACCCTCTCTTATTTTCCCACCACTTAAAGTAAGATATTTCATTCCCTGCAATGAAATAGAATATTTCTATGTGGTGACTGCTTTAATTCTCGGTCATAAGAAACCCGATTTCTTTTATGTGGCAGAGGTCAACGATACCATCACCATAGTGGATTCTCGGAATGAAGAACCCAACCGCAGCAAGCTGCGGGGTATCTTCATTGGAAGTCTGACAATTGCAATTGAGTGATGTTTCCACCCTGTTCTTCAACATACCTCCTAATCTTCTCGAGGCCACCATATTCACT
>Ga0190313_1000324_pt1 | contig 29093 bp, 41 predicted proteins | sample 4870071011_MG_FD_169989 | JGI IMG/M metagenome (GOLD analysis project Ga0190313, IMG submission 169989) | Hydrothermal vent sediment bacterial communities from Southern Trench, Guaymas Basin, Mexico - 4870-07-10-11_MG | ecosystem: Environmental > Aquatic > Marine > Hydrothermal vents > Sediment ... | reverse complement strand
CTTGTGCCATGCTCACAGTGTCGAACTCGTGTGCTTCAGCGTAGTCAATTGCATATTCTTCGTTCGTTGTATCTATACCTTCACTTTTTTCATTATTTTCTTTCACAAGCCAATACACATACATCATAAAATCACCTCCTTAAATGCTCTAACTTCTTTAAAATCTCTATCTATTTCAATATAGTCATATCTAGATAACTCTTTAAGAGTTATCTCCTTGAACGAAAAAATTCCGACACACTCATATATTGTTTTTTTGCCTACCACATTTACCACCTCACTTATAGTTATGTCATAACTTATATAAATACTTTTCGGTTTTTTAAATACAACTAGATTTAGAAAATAGATTTACAAATTTAGCTTAACCCCTATATAGTTATGTCTAATTTTGTAAATCTAGATTTACAAATCTGGATTACAGACTTTACAAATCTAGACTAGCCCAATTAACCAACTCCCCCCACATTCATTTTTATGCAGGGAACACATCTGCCCGATTGTGAAGAAGATGATCGTTTATAATAGTGTTCCTAGGGAACACAATATGTAAACTTACGTAAGTTGACACGTCAGTTTACGTAAGTTGACATATCGCTTGTATTGACCACTAAAAGCCAAACACAGCGAGTTGACATATCAGTTTACGTAAGTTTACGTAAGTTGACATATCCTAGTTTTTTAATTTTTTACAAAATTTAAAATTTTACAAATTTTTAAAATTTTAAAAAAATTAAAATCTAGGGCTGGTTTTCGCCCCCCTCGGCGCCGCAAACGGACGGTTTTTCAGATAGACACTTCTCTGAATATTGCCACCTCGGAGATATGTTGTTATATATCAACAAAAATATATATTTGATAATATACATCGTAAAATATATTCTGGAACATATACATTTTAGTATATCATTTAGCAGTAGGATACTAGAAAATAGCAATTCAAATGTATATTTCCGAATATATATTTCAGAAAATATATGTTGAAGTATATATATTAAAAGATATATTCTACAATATATACATTACAGGATATTAATTAATACCAATCATCGCCGATCTTATCTTTGATCATCTTATACAAAATATCTATGCGCTTTTTGATAGTGATCAGTTTTTCCTTTACTGTTCCGTATTTTGAGTTATATCTATATCTAGCTCTAGCTTGTGCTTTGCTAACCACATAAGTTGGCATGTGGTTTATATCCTCAATGATCATATCCATTAGTCTTTCTCCTTCCTCTGGATTTTCTGAGATATATCTATCAACAGCACAGAAGATTGCTGCAGTGACCTTTACTGTATTGAAGAAGTCATATTCTATGTCATGTATTCTTCTGGAGATGATCTTCAAGAAATAATACCATAATCTAATCTTTTCTATATCTATTGTTTTTAGAGCTACTTTTCCTTTTGGTTCTCTTCTTATATACATAGATCCACCTATCTCACATCAATAGGCTACCCTAAACCTCTTCATCATATACTTCATCCATATTTTTTATATCCTCTTCTTTCTTCTTCTTAGCTTTTTTTTCTGGCTTCTCTGTCTCTTTATTTGCTTCTTCTACTTGTTCTCCTATTTTACTATATACTTCTGAAGTTATAGCATCTATTAGATTACCTAGCTTATTTATCCCTAGTAGTTCAGTTTCCAGAATTCCCATTGGTTTGGATAGATAAGTCTTCACAAATCCTTCATGCATTACCTCTAGCAACGCTTGCCACATTAGTGGATCTGCTTCAATACATATCTTTATCTTTTCCATCAAATCACCTCCAATTAATATTCCGCCCGTTTTTGAATAGTTGATATTGGAAGATCATACCAATTTATCCCTTTATCTCTAATTGCCCTTCTACTCTTCTTAATTGTGTTTATCAGTTCTCTTCTTCTAGCCTTTAGCCTATCTAGTTTTACTTTCTTTTCCATTACCCTCAAAAGATTAAGAGCTTTTATAACAGTCTTTTCCCCTAGCTTTCTGGGCATCCTAAATTCCATAACATATTAACTCATTTCTGATATAAAAACAACATAATTCCAAATAAAAATACTAATTCACCAAAACAAAGTATGGCAAGTAGGAAACGAAGAAGCACGATACTTAGAGTTGACTATTCAATAGCTGACATACTAAAAGAGATTCAAAGAGAACACTTCAGGAGATATGGTGTTAGGATCTCCTTAACAAAAGCAAGTGAGATCCTTGCAAACCAAATAAAAGCTATGAAACGTATAAAAACAAACATATAGGAGGTATTGATATGAGAGGAATGAAAGTTAATGAAAAGATAAAGGAAATGAAGGTTTTAACTACTGAGCTGAAAAAGTATAAAACATATATTCCAGACCTCTATGCTTACATCTCAAAGGTAGATAAATATCTAAAAAATGCACGATTTGTCAGGTACTTAAACAAAAAGACTACGTTAGCAAATAAAATATACTCCAATCTCAAGAAAATAAAACAAATAGCCGAAAAAAGAAAGAATTTCCTTGAAGGCAGGAATGTTTCACCATCACAAGTTTCTGGGTTGTTTAGACCTAGAACAAAAAGATTTGGTGTTGGTCACTGGGGAGCAGTTTCATCAGTTGCATTCACACCGTCAATGAGTGTGGGTAAAAAGAAGATAAAAGGTAAAACACTGCTTGCAGTGAAAAAAGGAAAGGACGTCACAATTGTGGACAACCCTCACAAAGTGAAAGGATTTGGCATTACCACATCCAGAAAAAGATTTAATATGATGAATAAATTTAGGAGATAGGTGGTCTAATGAATGTGGATGAAAATAAATTGGAGGTAGCTAGAGGAATTATAGAAGAAAAAGGGCTTCCAGAGAGATATCTATTGCGTATATATCGAAAACTAATTGATGAAGGATATGATGCTGCTGTTGAGGAGGCAGACAACATAGTAAAAACCAAGCTTGAGAAATCTATTGAGAATATAGTTGAAGAGACTGCCTACATAAATGAGAACAAGATAGAACCCGAGGGGACAAATGAAGATACATCGGAGAGTAGCAAAACAAATGAAGGAAATCAACAAGAAGAGTCTATAAGTAGTGCCAATACCACAGAAGATTTGAAGAAGAAAAAAGGAAAGAAAAAGAGTAAGGCTGTAAAAGGAAGAATTGCAACGACGTTTAAACTGTCAGGATGGGAAATTGAGAAGTATTTACCAGGCCTCATTAAGATAAAGAATGGCAAAAGATATGTCAGAAGCGGAGGTAAGGACGAACCATTTGATCCAAACAAAGTATATTATATAAAAGGGCATGGCTTGACTGATCTATTAAAAAGGTTAGCATCTAAAAATAAGAGAAAGAAAATGAGTCCAGCAGAAAAGAAGCTTGCTCTTTACCTACTAAAAGCCGCTAGTTATATCCCTCCTCAGCTAGCTAATGATCTATCAGATGTGTATGATGCAATGGTAATCCTAAAGAAAAAGTTCAAAGAAGGATATGGAAAAGCAGTTGTCAAAGGTTTTATTCAGTCAAATGCTAATGTACTTGGGCTAAGCAGTCCAACGAGAGCTAATCCTGAAAGAGTTGGCAATGTTAGAGAAATGATACCCTCCATGGGTACTCCTATGAGAAAACCATCTGGTTTAAGTCTAACTGGAAGAGTAGTTTCATCATCCACATCAGATATAAAAACAGATATGAAAAATATAAATAATAGAACTGATACTAATATTACGGGCGAGGGTGAGGCGGTTCGTTCTAAGGTTCTTGAAACCACCACCACATTTACCACCTCCTCAACCACTCCCTCCCTAGTATCCCTCGCCCCACCCCCTTCTCCAAAGACAAGCACATTTAATCCATTAATGGTTAGGAATATAAAACCAGTTCAGAGTCACAAATTGTTAGTTTCAGGGAGAAAAGTGAGTGTTAATACTAATGTGTTAATTTCTAGGAGGAGATCAAGCAAGAAAAAAGTCACAGTGAGAAGGGAGCCAAGATTTGTATTTACTCCCATCGGGATCAGTCAAAATATCCCTAGATTGGTTAGGATTCCAAAGCCATCTATGAAAATGCCATCGTTGATGTTAATAGCTAATTCACCTACAAAATTACCATCATTGGTTAGCAAAAAAACTAGTAAAAAAACACCAAAAATTAGTCAAAAAGGTAGGCTAAACGGATCAAAAAGCACCAAAAAAAGCAAGAAAATGAAAAAGGGATTCAGTATATCTAGATTACTGTTCGATCCGAGGGCAATCTAATATAATCATCTTCTTTTTTTCTTGTGAATTTCCATCTCCTTTCATTTTTACCTCTCCTTTTACCGATTCTATATATCATAATGAATAATGTGAATGCAATTATGAATAATCCCAGATATGTAGCCTCCTTGTCTTCAACGGTCATGGATTTGAATTTTCTGAGAGTTATTTTCATAGTAACTGGCACAGTCCCCTCTTCAAATTCAAGTTGGTAATCATCATATGGATATGCTGACACTTTTACTATGATAGGCCTATGGTCAATATGCTTTCTTGTCACAAAGTATGAATAGTCATGTGTGGCATTCCCAACTATGGCTGCTGTTGGTAAGTCTATCAGTTTTACACCATACTGCACAGTATTTTTCAATGTGACATTAATGTAATTAGGTCCAACAGCAGCGACTGTACCTCTTGGGATCTTACTGTATAACCTTCTGTAGTATGTCGTTAAGTCACCGTAAAAACTCGCATTTCTTGAGCTTATCGCAACTTTATCCCCAACATGATATATCGACGAATTTGCTACGAATACTTGTATAGTTGTCCCAGCAGCTGCTGGGGGTATCTCTTGAGTAACTTCCGACCAAACATCTGGTGTGAATTCCACAACTTCAAGAGGATACTCAAGTGTTAATTCTCCATTAGAGTCTGTGGTACCCTGAGCTAATAATTCATTAGTACCACTCGAAAAAACAGTTATATTAGCATTTGGTATAGGATTTCCATCCTTATCTTTCACACTGAATGTGGTTTTTATCCATCTTTCAACAATATCCCAAGATCCTGATATTCCTAGATAGTAAGAATTAAAATAAATCATATCGTTCAAAGTTCGCCCTTCTGGAAGTTTGACATCAAACAACTTCAAGTACGTTGGATTATACATCAGCCTCATGGCATACCCGACGTGTCTTGAGCTTATATCCAATCCCATAAGGGTATGATTACCAGCAATAATCTCAAGTGGATACGCATCTAGCTCAGGATCATTTTGCCATATGTTTATATCTTCAAGAGTGGAATTCCAAACAGACCACCCTATTACGAGGCCAGACTTGTAAAAATCAGACAATGTGATTCGCTTAATGTATGTATTTTGTGAGCTAACTGACACTGCCCTTTCTGCTCCCCTATAAAACATACAATTTCTCATGGTAATTTGAGAATCAGACCCACTTAAGACTTGATACGTTGGAATCATATAATTACGTAGTTTCTCGCTAGTCAATTTGAAATTGTTGAATTCAACATGCCCATATATCCTCATAACTGTGTGGTAATAGATAATAATTTTTGACGGCGCTCTGAAATACAATGTGCATCCTTTGTCTGGGGTGTTTTTGTTTTCAGTAAATTTTCCAAATACTGCATTGGCAGTATCGTCTATATATATACTTGCATAGTTATATATACTAGCTTTCACATGCATCGCTTCATTTACACATGTGAAGTTATCATGAAGCTCTAAAATACACGGAATATAAAATGCATTTCCATCTTGTCTAATCCTATTTCTCTGCCAAAAAAACAGCTTGTCAAGTTTAATTGCTCCAGGTGTGCTAGTTGTATTTGTAAAGACAAGCTTGAGCCTATATAAATATCTGCCAGTGTATATAGCATTCCCTGACTGCCCAGGTTCATCCGTAGCAGTCACATTTGTTTGGACTTTAGATGCCCACCCATTTGAAGTTGCCCAGTAAGCTACACTGTTATTCAGCCAGAATGGACTAGGATTCCAATCACTTTCATTATCCCCAAACAAAGGTATTTCAATCTCTTTCCAGTTTGAATCCAATTGCACACTAAGATTAATCTGCAAAGCACCCATCTTGTTACAAGCATCTGTTTTGCATGCAGTATCATATCTATCTGAGTATAGCCAAACTTCCGATAGTTTCCACCCACTCCCTTTTAGGCTCATATTTAGCTTGTCAGCATATACAATCACCATTGCATATCTGACTTGCGATGGATAGCTATACCAGTTGGTCGTGTTCATTTCAAGCTCTACTCTGCTAACATTATCGTCTGGAATAAGTACAATTGAAGCATCGCCTGTCACTTTATCCACTGAATCCAAATTCACAGTCCCATTCCTAGCTCCCCAGTATATGTCCAACTTTCTCTTTCCTTCCCAATAAATACTTCCAGAAAGAGCATCAGTCCAGTTATCATAATCATATGGATCTCTCCAAATTGCTAGATCTGGACTACTACTAATCTGAGCATTTACTTCATCTTTAATCGTGTTAAGTGTGGCATCCCCATACACATCAAATTTACAGTAAGCAGCATTATTTGTAATTGTGACAGAAGCTGATGCAAGGCTAACTGAAAATATAAAAAACAATAGGGCAAGACTTAAAATAGCTCTATCTAACTGCATATCCTTATTTTAAGGATTATTAGTATATATTTGAAATTAGATGGTTAAAAAATAGAAAGGAGGGAATACCCTCCTGGGTTCGACTTCAAACGGATAGCCCAAGAGCCTTCATAGGCTCTCTCCGCCACCGCTAAAGGCACCGTAAATCAAGTACAGAATTACTGCTGCGGCTGCGGAAACTGCTACTATCCCTAAGAACTGCGCATAGGTGTTCAAAGCGCTAAGTCCTTGTCCTATGACCTCGTAGGCTGTACTTCCATTTGTGGTTTGTCCCTGGAACTTGTCTAGCACTATGGCTCCAACACCAGCAACTATCGCAACAATCACTATTGCCCAAGCGGTTGAACTCATGTCAAATCCTTTCATGGCTTTTCACCTCCACTTTTTTTGCTATATGGATTACCTGAAAACCCCTTTTTATTTGGTATGTTACAAAACTGCCAAAAACTAGCCAAAAAATCAGTATTTTTGGTAGTAATAAGCAGCCAATGCCAACCCAGATATCAAGAATGATACCCACATCCACAATTGAGGTATTAATCCTATTGCCACTGCAATTGTTGTTAAGATACTCATAACTATTGACGTTGAGACAAAAGCGTCCGTACTACCATATCTCATTAAACTTGTGTAAATTACTATGTACAACACCAACCAAATGACAAAACCCCACCATCCATTAGTCCAGTCGTTAAGAATAACTCCATAGAAATCAAGTGAGGTGTTCATCTGCGATAATGAGCTACCCATCTCAGTTATATTAATCAAAGGCATCACACCTCACCTCCTGTTAATCTAGTAAATATTGAATACACTATCACAAATGAGAGTATTGATATTACCAACCCTACTATTTCTGATGGGATCCCAAATGCACCTCCAATGGTTTTAGTTAGCAATGTTATTATATCTGTAAATAGACCTATAAGAGTTCCAAGGAAATTAAGCACAGCTCCAGGGATACCAAAAACTGCTGTGGTTAAAGTATTTGGAGAACCAGCCTGGCGCACAACATCAGTCAATTGATTGGTAGCACTTGCAACTCTACTGCTTTGATTTCGCACGCTTTGCATAGCGACATATCTAGTATCATTTGTATTAACATCAATAGGCGGAACAACGTGAGTGATAACATCAACCCCAAATAGCATATACGCAACGCTAGTCAAGGATAATAAAAACACAAACACACCTAGCTTGCCTATAACCTTCATTAGCTAACACCCCCCCGTCTAATCAACCAGTATATTACCGCAACCGTAATCAACCCAGCAAGACTGCCGCATCCTACCCACAACATACCTGTCATGACGCTAACCACTACTCCAACTAGTGCGAAAGCAACTGCAGCCACTGGATGGAATGTACCTATTAAAGCCAAACCTGAAACTATTACAAATGCGCCGAATCCACTCTCCCTTGTAAACGACCCAGAGCCTGACCAAACATTGTGGTATAAAACATAATTGTCATACCCGTCCAAATCCACAATTAACGTTGCATATGGACTCCCACTGCTACCATTCAAATCGCAAATAAATGTCATGCTGGATAGTCCAGTCTGTGTATTCTCACATACTTGATTCGTACCCCACATGTTTTCAGTACCTGCTTTAAATGTAACTCTTTGAGTAACTCCCGACGGATCCGAAACAGTACAACGTACTATTGATGTATTTTGGTTGTAAGTACAATTGTAATTCAAATTACTTTCTATATCCAAGACAGTCGTGTCAATATTTTCCTGTATGTTCAATGTGTACGTTGACTTCATGAACTTCAAAGCTTCACCTTGGTAAATTATCTCAGTCCCATTGTTAACTAACATCCTGTAAAATGAATCATATGGCTCTACATAAACACTTGCCTCGCCGTTATCATTTGTCTTTGCAATCTGCACAATCTTGTAAGTATTTGATCCAATGTCATACTTTTGTAGTATAAGATAAACATTTGGTACCAGACTAATTCCATCTTTCACAGTTATAGTTTCCAAATCAGATATTGCGGTTTCTATGTTATATAAATTCAAATCAAATGAACTGCTAGAATCAATGTTTGCATTTAAGAAGTAATATTCTCTAGTTCTATAATTTGTTGAAGTATATTGTATGATCCCATCCAATGTATACTTGTCAACAGGAGTTATACACACCCATGTCTCATTCTTGCTGGTGAAAGAAGTTGAGAACTGCTTGCTTCCTCCTAGATCATGGACAAATGTAAGACTAAGACTGCCATCAGACGATAAATACTTGCTCTCATTCTTTTCGTCTAGGAATCTAATATGAACAAAAACGCCAGGATCAGATGCACTGCACAAAGATACGGTAATATCATTCACACTAAATGATGTGTCATTACTAATATCCTGTGTTGAAATAGAGTTATTGGATATACGAACGGTTAAAGTTGCCGTTTTGCTACCACTTGTTTGTGGTACATAAGCTTTTTGACTAGTTACTAACCATTTATAATCAGAAGTCAATTCTTTTGACAGATCAGAACTGGAGTACGTAAGAGTATCACTTGACTCTATATTCCATATTCTAGTCACATTAAATGGTGTTGGGTACGCCAGTTTTATTTTTCCAATCAAATGCAGAGTATCATTGACAACATATGGAGAACTCTCATTAACATAAATCTGAGTAACTTGTAAATATCCAACTGGTACTTCTAGATTTATTGTCTCATTGTCTCCAGTTTTTTTGTCAACTATTGTCGCAAATCCAATATCATAACCACATGATGTTAGTGAACATTTCACATTACTTAGCCATCCAGTTGAATTGCTAAATTCATTATCTGAATTTGGGGTAGCGGATATGTTGAATTCCAAAATCTTGTCATCACTATTTAACGAGTAATTTAGGAATATCTCATCGCTTCCACCAGTCCAGCTAAAGTTGATTTGAACAGTCTCATTCTCTATGTAAAGTTGTGTATTGTCAAATTGGTATGCAAAATTAGTTATTGGATCATAAACACTAATACTATCTGTTTTGCTATCCGTGCTATTATCATCAAAATATGCAGTCACATTTACAGTGTAATCCCCATGAGAGGTATATTTGTGTATCTCACTTACATGAGTGCCTTCTGGATTAGTATTTATAGTTTCATCTCCATCTCCCCACAATATTGTGTAATTAAGAGGTATATTGGTAAATACTACTTCCAATGTAACATTTGAATTTGTTAGTGGATAGACAGGAGTATGACTTATTGAGAAAATTGCATTTATTTGTGGTTTTGTCTCTTCATTACCCACATCTGTTGTTGGTTCTGTTGAGGCGTATTTGCGGACTCTTATCCAATCTATTTCCAAGGTGTTCGTTGAGTCAAAGAGTCTCAAGTAAATCACCAAGTTTCCAGCTGGCTTTTTATCTGCGGTCAGGTCATACTCACCGTCAAAGTAGAATTTCAGTGTGTCGTCCGAAAGCCTGTCAATCCTGAAAGTGTGAAAACCGCTGCTGTCCAAGGCAAAGCTGGACGTCTGCCTCGCCTCCCCAGAGCCGTCGTTTGAATAGACAAAGTAATAGTCCGAGTTTACATTCTCGTTGTGGCCGTAACCTCCATAGTTCGACGGCGAGGACAAATCGTCAAATACCGACAGAACATTTGACGCCTGAGCTGATTTCGCCTTGTCCTCAAACACGAGGGTGTTGCCAAAAGTCTGTGCGGAATACATTTTCACCTGGGCGGAAGAAGTAAGCCCGTGAAGCTTGACTGTCCCATCACTCATAGTTATTTCCCCGTCTGACACGTCTGTGTTCCACTTGCTGGCGTCCAGGCTTGTCCCCTCAAAATCATCAAAGAAGTTAAATACATTGTCCCCATTACTTTCACTTGTCGCACCTGAATTTCCATAATATACATAAATTGTTTTTGTAGAGCTAGCAGTCAGATCCAACTTTGTCCAGATTTCTGTGCTAGAACTATTACAAGTTCCATCTGCTATCCAATAAGGTAATTTAGTTGAGTCATCACTATCCACTATCCTAATATCACTACAATCTGCATTCATTTTTCCTGCAGATATAAGAGACTCAGTATCAAGTACAATCTTAACTTGATAATCAGTTAGATCACTACCTGTCTGTTCAGTTACATCAATAGGTCGTCTATAGTCCCAATCAGGATCCCACCAGTGATAAAGTTCTTCTGTCCCCACGCTCGTGGTCGGCTCTGGGTCGGCGTATTTGCGGACTCTGAACCAGTCGTATTTAGTATTCTTGCCAGAATAACCCCCAAGTCCTGCATATCCAGATGTAAAATCAGTATCTGCACTTACTTCTGAGCTATTAGCGTATCCATGCAGTGTTGTCCCTAAGTAAAACGTTTTCATAACAATGTAGTCTCCATTGTCACATGTGAAGGACACAATGTTGAGGGAAGACCAATCAGAACCGTCCCAGTGATATATTCGCTCGTTGTCGTTCACAGAGTCCACAAAAAACATGTCAAAATCGTCACTAGTGGAAAGTGATTGGGCATTTCTAATTAATCTACTTTGAGTGTCTATGACTGTTGTAGTTTCTACTATATAACTACTATCAAAAGTCCTAGCATTCCACCATGTCATCGGACCTGGCGCTGATGTTGAACCATTCACGATAAGATAACCATCAATTTCATGTGCTTCTCCGAGAACAACCGTCCAGTCACCACTTATCACGCCATCGTTGAAGTCATCAAAAGCATCAAACACAGCACTGCCATTGCTTTCACTTGTTGCATCTGAATTTCCGTAATACACGTAAATCGTCTTCGTGGAGCTAGCAGTCAGGTTCAGCTTCGTCCAGATGGCAGTTGTAGTAGTGTTGCATGCCTCACTGCTGTTTTCTGTTTCTATCCAGTAAGGTAACTCGGTTGAATCATCGCTGTCCACAATTCTAATGTCACTACAATCAGAGTTCATCTTCCCGTCTGAGATCAGGCTGGCGGTGTCCATCACAATCTTTACCTGAAAATTAGTCAAGTCGGATCCGCTCTGCTCGGTGACGTTCACGGGGACTCTGTAATTCCAATTATTCCACCAAGCAAAACTAAACGAGAGTATGAAAATTAGGAAAATAAAAGACATGCTCCATTTCCTAATTAATCTTTTCATCATATCACTCACCAATTATGACTCAAATGATGATGAATACAATGCAATTAAAACAACCACAACTGCACCAAGCACAATAAACGGAAGATACTCAAAGAATGAATGGACTAGAGGTATATCTGCAATATCTTGGACAACACCACCAGCAGAGCTGGTCACTATACTAAACGCATTTGAATAGACTAATGCCAAAAATACAGCGATTCCAGCCAGCAATATAGACACCAGCATAAACGCTGGATGGGCTTGTATTTGCCAGTCGGTTATGGCTGTAACTACAACAGCAAAAGCAAACACAAATAGAACGCTGCCTGCCAGTAACACAACTGCGGACTGTCCCGCATTATAATATTTAGAAAATATATCTGAACCTTGAGTACTTCCTATGTCTGAAGTAACATTCTGCATTACTTGATTTGTCTTTGATAAAGTGACATATGCTAATATTAGGCTTATGGAGATAGCAAAAATCAATGATACTACTAGTATAAGGTCTGCTATCCCTCCTTTTTGGTTTAACTTCATAAGATTCAGCCTATTATTTTGCATGGTCTATTTAGCTCTAGCGTGGTTTTTATTTGTTTTTTACCTCCTTTTAAATGTAACAAAATGTAACAACTATATCTTGCCCATTCTTCGCATGTTCATTAGCCACTGCTTGTCTTTAGCGTATATCTTGTTGTGCTTCCTATCTTTCGTCTTTGATAACACATATATCGCATTCAGCTTGTTCATTGTCCTTGCATAACCATATCTCTTGACTGCCCTTATCAACGCTGCATGCCTAACTCTCTCAGAATAGTCTGGATCATAACCCACTCTCTTAAGAGTCCCTGGATGCTTTATCTTAATTGGTTTTCTTTTTCTTGTGGTTGCTCTCCTTCTCATACGAATCACCTCCGAGTAAATGCTCTTTTAATATAATTAAATACATTCCTTTTATTGGATTTTCTGTTAGATTTTCTAACCTTTACCACAACTCTCCTTACTTTTTTCTTACTTCTGCCGCCTCTACCAACCACGATTGGTCTGATTTCCATACCAGTCCACCCAAATGGACTTAACTTCCTAGAAGTTCTCTTGCCAAGTATTGAAGCTGCCACAGATGGCATATATTTGAATGGTCTAAAGAATCTTGGTCTGTAGCGTGGTCTTCTAATTCCTCCACTTGGTATACCAATCGCAGGTCTAAATCTTGATCTGAAAATTGTACTAACTGGTGAAACAGACACATACGGGGAGACAGATGGTATGAGGCTAGGACTTGGACTTGGTGATGCAGATTGACTGATACTAATTGAACTAGGTGATGGTGATGGAGATATTGAAGGAGATGGACTTGATGGGCTTGGTGATGGGCTAATGCTTCTTGGTGATACTGAGGATATAAACGAAGGGGATGGAGACCTTAAACTTGTGGATACAGACGCACTTGGAACGACTATTGATCTAGATGGAACCGAGACAGACGACTGGACAATTGCAACTGGGCTAACTGATCCTATTTCGGCTACTGATAAATTTGGACTCTTAAATAATTTAGTAGAACTTTCAGTAAGACCCAACCTGCTAGCAATTGATGTTGGTAATTCTACATTCAATTTTTCACCATAAACTTTCGCTAAGACGTTTCTTGGCACTCCTCTAGGCTGAAGTATTTTTTGACCTCTTATCCCGCTGAATATCTTTAAACTCTTTTCCATCTCACTTGCTGTCTTTAACTTACCTGTGGCTTTCAAATAATCAACTTGTTTTAATCCCCATTCAGTGAAATGAATAATATCTTTACCACCACGTTTATACGCTGGATTAAAGAAATACCATTTTCCACCTTCTGATTTAACAGTATGTATCTGACTTATTGCTTGTAGCTTTCTAGCATATTCTTCTTCTGGTGACATTGCATAAACATTCTCTAAACCTTTGACTTTACCAACACCAATTACTGGCTTTAACACATTATCAGTATAAAATCCTGCACCTGCATACTTCATTGACTTAATTTTATCAAAGAATCCTAAAGACTCCCACGGATTCTCTCCTGGAGAATAATAAGCATGCAAATCAACTGCTGTCTTCCAACTACTCCCAACTTTCACTAATACTTTGTCACCAACAGCCTTTGCAGGAATATTACTGGCTTTTAGATTCTTAACAATATCCTTAGCAACAACCTGTGAATTAACATTTGTCATTAGTTGCACATCCAAATCTTTTCCAGTACCCATAATAGAACTGCCATACAACTCAGACGGACCATATTTATCAATTACTTTCAGAACTATTTTCGTGCCTTTTGAACCAAGCCTCTGAGCTTTTATATTACCTAATGTTATCTCACCAGTGTATGGACTCTTCGATACAAACAACGAAGTCGCTCTTTTGGCTTCCATCAATCTTAACTGTTCTAATCTCCAACGCAGATTTGAGAGTACATCCTTACTCGGATTTGGATTCTTCATATGAGTCAAAACATTAAACTCAGATGTAGTTAAAGGTCTCCATCCATACTCTTTACTGAGAGCTTGAAAATTCACATTCTTGCTAAGCTGTACTTCTCTCAATGCTTTTCCACCAAATCTCCATCCTCTTAAGAAGCCAGGTTTCCCAGCTCCTCCTTGCATCTCAGCTTTGGATAGCAAATAGTAAACCTTTTCTTCCCTAAACCTATTGCTCGGCACTTTAATTTCTAGAGCTTTAAAAGCAGGCTCTTGACCTCCTCCCTCAGTTGGAAACCTAACAACCTCATAGTCAAGATGAGGTACTTTTTTAGTTAGTTCAACTCCAGCAGGGAAACCCACAGTTGCTCCTGCATAATATCCAACTCCTTCAAATGCTCCCCTAACAATTGGAGCAAACACTTCTGTGGGTGACTTACCCTCAGACTTACGGGCAGATACCTCACTAACCTTACTAAGCTCAGTTAATGCTACAGTTGTGGCAAAAGGATGTTCAGCAGCAACTCCAGCAGCTTTTCCAGCAATGTTCACAATTGGAGATATAGCTTTTATACTAGCTATCCTGCTAACCATGGCTTCAGTAGCACCAGTTGCAGAAACAGCTCCTAAAGCAGTACCCACAATTGCTCCAGCTGCTGCAGACTTAGCCGCTTCACCAAATATATTTTTACTCGCATACTCCCCAAGTTTCTCGGCTGCTTCTGATAAATCTTTTTCCTCATTTATTCTTTTTACTTCATACTTTTCTTTTTCAATCCACATCCACTTTCTTTGTTCCAACCCTTGTAACTCACCAACAAAAACATGTGATGTTCTTTCACCTAAACTCCTAGGTGAAAACAAATTCAATGCACGTTTAGTTGCCTTGATGGTTGCGATACCAGGTGATATCCCAGCCTTTTTTTCTTCCTCAAAAGTATGCTTAACACTCTGGGCACTTATTCCCATAGCTTTGCCATATGAGGCAACGGGGGCAGCTAGATATTCAAAAGCCATTCCTGGCATAGCAACAGGCGCTAAAGACGATTTTAGGAAACCAGTAGAATACTCTCCTTTTGAAGTATATATCTCCCCTTTCCTAGTCCTCATTGCTCTTTCGAACATTAAATCTCTCATCTCTTTTTCAACTTTTGATTGACCTTTATACCTACTGTACAGCTTACCATAAACCCCTAATTCAGATATAAACTTTGATGTATCTTTAGGATAAGATTCAGAGATTCTCTTAGCTTTCGCTTTTAAATATTCAGTCTTTTCCATCAACTTTCCTCTTTCAGCCATAGCAATCTGATATTCCTCTGGGGTTAACTCTCTATTTGAGTATCTACTTGCAAAATTATCCCACTCCTTTTGCAACTCAGACATCTCTTTATTTAATTCACTAATCTGCTTATTTTTCCTCTCTATATCCTTTATTCTTTTATTGACGTCCCCATACCTCTTGTTCAAATATTCATAATAATAACCTAAATCACTAACAAGCTTGTTGGTACTAACATCTGGACTCTCAGCTTCTCTATTTATTATGCTAGACACACTTGTGTTCATCAATGTTGCCTTGGCCTCTAATGGATTCGGAGAATAAAAATCATAATAAGTTATATCTCCCCAAGACTTTGATTTTCTAGATTTTGATGACTTTCTCCCTCCACTAGATCTACCTCTTACACTCACCTGGCTCACACCTGTTGATCCCGATGAACTATACACACTTGACTGGTAAGAAGGCTCGCTTACCAAATTTGCCTTCTCCAAAACAGAAGGTTTAAGCAGATCAGCAATAGACAGCTCTCTTTCAATTTTAGGTGAATAATACTTGCTCCCTCCACGTCCACGCCTAGATCTAGAACCACTAGAAGAGCCAGAAGAAGAACCAGAGGAACCACCTATCTGCCTCCAGCTTCCACCCTTATAAATGTAGCTTTTTCCACCCATTTTCACAACTGCATAATGAGTCTCCCTTCCTCCTGACTTCTCTACATAATATGCCATACTTTAATTTGAGATAATATTATTTTTATTTGGAATTTAATACTGATTTCTTCTTTCTTTTTAACTCATACTGTATCAAGGCTAATTCATCAGCCATCTCCTTCTCAATAGCCTTCTTAATAGTCCTTGCCATGCTAGCATTTATATCTCTGTCCCTCAAAACATAGAGTATCAAATCAGTATCCACCTTGCCCTTGTTATTTATAACTTCCTCTAAATGCGTCCTCACGTATTCAATAGCACTATCTAACTTTTCCCTCCTAGATAACTTTTTCATCGTCTTCTCGGCAGCTTCTTCACCAGCATATGCAATATACTGGCTAATAAGATCCTCTTTAGTTACTTGGGAAGCCATCTTATAAGCTACCTGCCAAGGCTTAGGTAAAGGTGCAATCTTGAAGCTCCTCAGAGTGATCATGACACGCATGCCTGTTGGAGTAGTAACTGGGAATCTTGGTATCCTATAAAACAATCCTTGTGAGGATATATCAAACCTATCAACTTTAACCTTATATACATTAAGAACCGTATTCTCACCTGCTCTTCTCCTAGCCACAGAAAAGAAGTTTAGCAACTTCCTAGCTTGTTTATCTATATATGACAAATCAGGCGTCACGAAAAATAGGAATATTCTACCTGCTTTCGTTTGCCTGAATACTTGTAGTGTTTTTCCTATGGCTCTATTCACAATTCCTTGCCATTCTCTAGCTGGCAATCCAACTCCAGCTTCATCCCAGATTATTGCAGTCCCAACCCTATTTATCTCACCAAGCCTTTGGAAGAACTGTTGGGGGGTATAAACTATATTCTTATGTGTGAAGTATGGATCAAGCCATCTAGCAAACTGTACGGCAGTCCATGACTTACCAGAACCTGGATCTCCTGTGATAACACCAATAAAGTTTTTCTTGTTATAATGCACCCTTCGATATATCTGCATTAAAAATTTTGATGTTATCCAATTACTCATGGATCTAATCCTACGCTCACCCAAACTTGGCGGGTGTGAATTGAAAAACCATTTGTAAAAATACGGATCAAATGCTTCAAAGTCAGGAGCAAATTCATCTGGTGGCTTAGCATACAATTCATCATCATAAATGTCCTTAGCCCATGTATCAGACACTCTAGACGAAAGAAATGGTGAATCATACCACTGTCCAAAAACCGAAGAATAATCAAATCGGGGTAAGGTGGCAGTGCTTTCCAAAACACATCACCTTATCCCTCAATTATAAACTCGTCTTCGCTTTCATCATTGTATTCTTCATCCTCAGTGTCTTCTTCCTTATTCCCAAGTATTTTCCTTTTCATCTTTTCCATCTTTTCAACAACCTTATTTCTAACTGCCTCAGGTTCCTCCTCACGTTCCAAAGACTTCAAAGCAGCAATTTCTCTCTTCTTTTCATTTATCTTTTCCTGTATATCCTCTAACTGTTTTGCACTTTCAGTAACTGCAAATCTCTGATCTGGTGATGAATATCCTTTCATGATCTCATACTCTTTTTTACCCAAAGTCTTTAACTCTTCTTTTTCCTTTTCGTACAGCTCTTCAATATCAGCCAACTGCTGCAACCTGACCATCAAAACTCTAGCTTGATCAACCAACTTCTTTGCTGGGACTCCACGTTGAACTGCTTTGAATATCCCAGATGCTCTCCTTTCTATCATCCATCTCAACTCTTGTGGAGTTAAATCAGTTATCTGCATATCAACACCTCCATAAACACAATTAAATTAATCACCAAATGATACCTCCTTCAAATCAACTTCAAGCGGGTATATCTCTCGGATGTACTCATCCTGGAGAAGTTCTATCTGTTTGTATTTTTCATAAAGATACATCTCCATCATAAAAGTATTTCCTTTCCTTTGTGCCTCTGCTATCAATGAATCATACATCATTGCAATTTGCTCACGCTCCTCCCAATAACTATCAGGTAGTTTTATTTTCGAGAGAATAATCACATCTCTTCTATCTACCAGCCTAACATAGGCTTTCAAGTTACCCTCAACTATAGCTTTGTTTATCTGCTGATTTATGTTTATCCACTGAATATCAAAAACCATATCTCTGCTGATGCTCATGTTTGCCATTTCTTCAGATATACCTAATTGATCAGACAACTTACCCATTATCTCTCTTGCTCTTTTTCTCGTTTCACTGGAAGTAAATACCATCCTAACCACCTCCACAAAATGTTAGAATGGCTTTCCTCCAGCACCTGGATTAGAATGTGCCACTGTCCACTTAACCAACTGCTGCAGTACATTCACTACCTGAGCAAGCTTCTCTGCAATGGTTCCCATCTGCCAGAATAATATTACTGCAACCAAGAATATAATCCCTATTCCGACATATGGAAGCATCTTCTTCAGCCATTCATGCCTTGAATAAAGTTCAGACAATGCTCTTCTAGTCTGTATCCATGCTTCTCTCTCATCAAACTGGAGCGATGGAACGAATGTCCACAAGCTTACTACTTTCTTATTTTCCTTTCCAGTGACTATTGGAGTTTTCTCTGGTGGAACCAAATATTCATAGATAGCATAAGATGGTTTCAAGATTATCTCCTTCTTCTTGAGCCAGTCGAATATTAGCTTCTTGACTGGGTTGCCACTGACCTCCTCAGTTGCTCCATTAGCACTCTCAAGCATAAGCTTTATCTTGCCCATCCTTTCAACTGGGGTATATGTCTCATGTGACTTTCTAACGAAAAAGAATGCTGGCTTATTCTTATATCTCATTGACAAACCAGTAGGCAAAGGTGCAATATCTTTTTTCAAATCAATGAGCATTAGGAACGGCTCTTTGACTTCTTTTGTTTTTAGTATGTTTGCTCTGGAGATTACAACCTCAGTACCTCCTTCCCTTCGTATAAAAACGAATGCATATGCATCGAATTTTCTCTTCCTAAAAACCTGCATATACAAAAATCCACCGACGAAAACGACGGCAAATGTCAAGCCCAATGCTAATATTATATCCACATGTATCACCTCATTTTCTTGGGAAAGGTAAACTAAGAGTCTTACCTTGGTTTTCAATATGCTCAACTACTGAATAAGCCGTGGAAATCTGTTTAGCCTCGGTTCCTTCTCTAGCTCTCTTTAATGCTGATTCAACTTGGTGTGTAACCATTATCACAACCATAGGAAGGTTCTTTGTGTCTAGCCCTATTTCCTTTGCTTTCAAGAATAAAGTATCAAGCAGTGTTTCGCCAAAGACCTTGACTTTTCTATCGATCTCCCAGTCTTTGTAATATGAAAGAACTGTATTAGCATTCAGGAAGTTAACAATGATAGTCATTACAAGCCCTACACCCTTGTCATTCATCAAAGGCTTGCCAACTTCAATCCACTTTTTGTTTTCAATATCCCATATCTTACCATTTAGATTATTTTTTATAGTATCAATAAGCTCCCTAAAATCAAGTCGGTATTCAATGGGTGTAGGGGATGACGGTGTTGCGGGGATGCCACCAAGAGTAGTCATTGACGTCCCTTGAGGTAAGGACGTTGGTGCGCTAGTCATCACATCTAATTCATCAAAACCACTTTCGTTCATATTGTTCTTTTAGTGCAATCACATATATATTAGTGGCATCCCCATTTAAAAACTCATCTTCTCCTTCCTCTCCTCTTCTTCCTTTTCTTCGCCATGGCATCACCTCCATAAGATAATCAAACTTATTATGCTACGGTTATTTATATTTGCCTTTAACAGTATTAAAAATAAGTAATGAGTAAAATTATTGATCACCATGATTGGTTTAATTGAATGGGAAGATGTTGATTGGATAGTACCGTTTATTGCAATTGTGGCTTTATTCTCAATAACGGCTTATTTAGTCATACACCCAGAAACAGTAAAAAGTCTGCCACTGCCAAAACTTGATATTACTCCATCAAAGATGCTTGAAAACTACTTAGAAGGAAACAAACCAAGTGCAAACATAAATTATACTAACAATAAAACACAAAATGAATCTATTTTCAATACCACTAACTTGATAGCTGATCAAAGAAGGCATCACAGGGGTGATTACAACGAGGGTAATTAAGGTCAAACTGTATCCCAAACCAGCAAAAGAAAAGATGTTAGATTTGACCTTTGAAGCATCACGCAGAATGTGGAATGATCTGCTAACAATAAACAAAAAGAGATACGAACAAGACAAAAAGTTTATATATTTCTATAGTATGTGTAAAGAGATAACCCGATTAAGAAAAGAACACGATGTGTATAGAGTAGTACCTCTAAGACCATTGCAAGGGGTAGCCAAACAATTGGATTTGGCATTAAGGCAATTCATAAAACGAAGAAAGAATGGCTTTGGTTTTCCAAAATACAAAAAGCATGGTGATTACCCCATCCTTGTTTTCCCAGATGTATTTAAGCTCTCAGATGATGGACATCTGTATTTATCAAAGATTGGCTGGGTAAGTATTAAGGACAAAACCACCCGTGATCCAGTTAGATGGAGCAACATAGCTGAGAACGCAAAACAAGTGTGGGTAAAGAGAGAAGTTGATGGTTATTACGCTTACATAGTTTATGACGAGGGGGATACCGTTGTTAACCAACCACACAGGAAGGAGATTGTTGGTGTGGATGTAGGCATAGAAAAGACAATCACTCTCTCAGATGGTAAGGTGTACATCTTACCGAAGGACAAGATTGCTAAGCTTGTGAAAAAAGCCGAACATCTGCAATCTATTATAGACCGCAAGATAAATGCAAACAAGAAGCTTGGCATAAAACATTCAAATAAAGTAAAGCGATTAAAACAAAGGCAGAGACAAATACTCAAAAAGATAGATAACATCCACATAGACTTTTATTACAAAGTTGCAAATGAGATATGCAAGGATTATAAATACATAACTGTGGAAGACCTTAACCTTACAGAGATGAGACAGTCACGAAAACACCTAGGGAGCAAATCTATTCACAAATGGATTGGTAATGTATCTTTGTCAAAATTCTTTAAGATTTTGAAGTGGGTTGCAACAAAGAATGGAAGTCAGGTTATATACGTAAATCCAAAAAATACATCCAAGACTTGCTCTCGTTGTAGTTACATCAACAAGGACCTTAAACTATCAGACCGTAAGTTTATATGTCCAAATTGTGGATTGGAAATTGATAGAGACTTTAATGCTTCCATCAACATCATGCGGAAGGGTTTGGGGGTTATCCACAAACCTCCCTCGGTGGGACCCACCGAGTACACACCCGTAAAGAGCTTGGAGGAGGTGGTTGCTTATGCAACCAGCCAATGATACTAAGCTCTCGGGTGGAACCCCACGAATTCATTCGTGGGAGGAGGTCAGGAAATAGAACTAAATGAAACTGAGCTTGAATTGATGAACATCACGCTTGAAGATCCAACTGGTGAAGAATTCCCAGAATAAAGGAGGTAAAAAAATGTTGCTGTTCAAAGTTGGATGGGAAAACTTTTACTTGTCACCCTCATTCGTTTTCAATTCATCTCTCATAAACTTATCAGCTGAAATACCTCCAGAAATATTCATTGCTGTGTCCAAAAAAACAAGATATGACGCAAAAACAAAAACGTTCGATATATGGCACGAACATTCAATATCCCATCTCAAAATACAAAAAGAAGATATCATAAGTGCTTACCATATACCTAATTGGAATGGAATGGATGAAAACTTTATGTTGTCAAAGAATGAAGAGGAAAAAATAGAGGATATAGGAGTACCAATAAAGAAGAACAACACTAGTGAATTCATAGAATGGTTCAAAGACGTACAACCAATATTATTGCATCTCGCTCTTCCATCCTACTTCGAGATAACAATTCACCCAGAAATAAACGATAGGGAAATCACAAAGATTGCAGGTAGATATATGGACCCAAAAACAGTTATATCAAGATATAAATCAGTGAGACATAAATGCAGTATATCAAATGTATCATGCAATCTATTTTTGACTAGATATGACTTTATATCAAAAAGAAAAGGAGATGGCTCAATAACAAGAGGATGGTATGCACAGTTGATAAGAGAAGATAATTTTCATAATGGAAAACCATCAAACTTGAAAAAGAGGAGTATGATTAAAATCATAAAGATAGAATAAAATGTTGTAGTGAGGTGATCATATGAGTTTGATTAAAAAGAGGGTTGAAGTTTTGCTTCCATCTAACAATGTGGTTAGGGGAATATTTGTTGGAGTTAAAAGCATAAAGACTGGGTTCAATGCTGTTGGTGTATTGCACCTAGAAACAGATGATGGGAAAACAGTATATGTGCCAATCAACAACATAATGTGGATAAAAGAGCTGTGAGGTGAGAGTATGTTTGGTATTGGAAAAAAAGTGGACAAGATAAAAGATGGTATGCCACTGTATGCTAAAATTCTTATGGAACAAAAGAAAAGAGTAAAAGATAAAGAGCAAAAGAAGTTATTGGACGTGATGGTAATACTAGCAAGCAAAGATGCCACTGAGGCTGTCAAACCACACAATAGTGTAATTGCGAGGAGGTTAATGAAAAAAATAAGAGAGGTGGTGTGTGATGATTCCAATGTATGAGGCAATCCACAAATGGGGGGTTAGAGTAAACTGGAAAAAATATTTAAAGTCTGTATATTTTGTGCAATTTGTCGTATCTATTGGTGTTGGATTCATAACTGCTGGAGCCTTCCAATCTCTCTCACCAATCATTGCTGAGGCATACCTAGCTTTGGCTATCATTTTGACATTACTCACGAAGGTGCCTGATGCTATTTTATCTAACATTGCTTGGGTTGTGTCAATAGGGATAACTGTCATGGCGCAGTCTATAATTTCAAACGTTGGGATACTATCTATATTTGCAGGTTTTGCCTTCTTGATGTTTGGCGTTGGTATACTAGTCACAAATCAAGATATATTCATAAGCATAATGGCAAGTGGACTGAGTGGTGGAGTCGATAGAACGGATTACTCAGATATATTTGGGATAGGATGGGAGGAAATAAGAAATGGAAAATGAAGCAAATCCCGTCGTTGATCCGTTTAGGGCAATAAGACCTCCAGTACCAACGTTAGGCGAAAAAGATAGGATTACATCTATTAGTAACTATCTATCGGACAGTGCAATGCAGATATTGAACGGGCTGATTGACGAGATAATCAAGAAAGATGACCTTAGCAGTGACGAAAAAAAGAAACTTATAAGGGATTTGTTGTTTATTGTTGTAAATGAGCAAGGGAGTAGCTATTATCACAAAAAACCAATACCTGAAGCAATTGGTTTAAGAGAGATATACAAAAAATGGCTAATTGATATGCACGATCCGAGATTGAAAGCTTTTACAAGTTTGGCTTATTTAACGGCAGGAAGGGTTAATGAAGTGAATAAAATAAGACCACGTGACATTGAGGTTTCTATAGTTAAAGATCAAGAAGGGAATGAACATATTGTTTACATCTTCAAGATGATTAACGAAAAGTCAAGGCTGTATCCATTCAAGTACGTGCCAGTAGTCCCAAAGACAATTTATGAAAATAGATTCATATCTTATTTAGTTGACTACGTTGACGGGTACCCAGATGGAAAACCAATAATACCTGCAGGAAGAAAGGCAATCCACAAATGGATGGCATATCATGTGAAAGAAGGGCCTGTAGTCAGATACGTGAGATTTAAATTAAAGTATAATAAAAGGGAAGGGAAAATTGATATAAAGAGGGAAATGTTCGAGAAAGAGCTTAAATGGTATCCACATTATTTGAGAGCTTGTCGGTTAACTCATTTGGCTCCTTTAGGAGAATACGCTTTAATGATGATAGCTGGATGGAGTACGCCAAAACCAGCAAGCTATTATGTGAGATTTAACTGGAGTATGATGGTTGAAAGATTGATAAGCACTCCACTGCTTGGTTCGTCGAAGTTTGGGCTTAATACTATTAGCTTAGTGGATGTTAGGAACGGAGATTCTACAAGTAGGACGATTGAATTGGGGAGTAAAAGATGATAAGATGGGTTAAATCAATCAAACAATATTACACTTCTAAAAACCGAAAAGTATTTATATAAGAACGATATATAAATTATGTGAGGTGGTTTTCTTGTTGAAGGATCCAAAACACATGAAAAAACTCTGCATATATATGCCAGATAACATGTTTGTTTGGATCGAAAACCAAGCAAGGAAATACGCTATATCAAGATCTGCAGTTGTCAAGCAGCTAATCGCAGGAGTTATGGAGAAGGAGGGATTGAGTGATGGAGGATCTGAAACAGCGTGAAGTTGTTGTTGTTTTTGAGGATGGCAACTCCGTTTCTAAAAGACCAGGTATTTTAATTGATATTTCTAGCTCATATGTAGCTATCCATTCACATGCTTTTGGACTTGAACTTATACCTCTTTCTAGAGTAATCAGGATACAAGTGAGGGGGGTGGGTGAGTGAGCTGGGAAAATAAACTAGTGACAGCACTTATAAGCTATTTACATACTAGACCAGTTAATAGCAAGATACTAGAAAAAGCAATAGCTGAGGAATTTTTACTCAGAGGTTGGTCGGCATTAGATATTTCAAAATGGGGGAGGGAATATGGTAAATCAATTGGTGGAAATTGGGGTGAAATTGGAAAACTAGCTTATTCTCTTGAGAATAAACCAAGAGGTGAGCTTACTGGCTTGGAAAGATTGCAAGATGAACAAATCAAGAAGAAAATAGAAAACATTATCCCACCACTCCTCTTTGGAAACAAATTTAATGCTCCTGCTGTTGCTGATGTCATTCTTGCTAAATTTAAGTTGAAGGCTGAACATATACCAAATGAAGGAAAATTAAGGCTCTGGATGTTTGAACCAAACAAAAAGATATGGATTATGAATCCTGAAAAGATTATTGAAGATAATATCAGATGGCTAGTCCCAAGTCAATTTAGAAAAACACACTATGTAAATGAAACTATAAATGAAGTAGCCTCAAGGGTTTTGGATGTTAATTGGAAACCACAGGAAGAACCTGCTTATTTGATTCCTTTTAAGAATTGTATATTAGACTTACGAGACATGACTACTCATGAATATTCTGATGAATATTTCTTTGTTAATAAGATTGATTGGGGGTTCAAGCCAGAGTTAATAGATGAAGTTAAAAATTATTATAAATCTGGATCTTTATATTTTGATTCGTTATTTAAAGAGTGGGGTCAGGATCCAGCAGCACTAACTGCATTAATTGGTTATACTTTTTATAGAGATTATCCAATTCAAAAGGCATTTTTTATGGTTGGGGAGGGATCAAACGGTAAAGGAACCTATGCGAGGATAATCCAGCGGATTTTGGGGAAAGAAAACTGTGCTGGAGAGAGCCTAGCAGATTTGGCAGAGAATAGGTTTAGTACAGCCAATCTTTGGAGTAAATTCGTTAATTTCTCTGGTGAGATCCACATAGAAAACAAGTTGGAGACTAGTATGCTAAAGCAATTGACAGGAGGAGACCTTATTAGGGCAGAATTCAAGCATAAACCTCCATTTACATTTGTAAATTATGCCAAGCTCATAATATTAGGGAATACATTACCACCAACCAGTGACAGTTCAATGGGTTGGTTTAGAAGAATGGAAATTATAAAATGGGAAAAGTCATTTGACAGAAATAAAGCAGATCCATTCATTTTAGATAGTATACCTAATGAAGAATGGGATAAGTTAGTAGTAAAAGCAGTCCTCTATTTGAAGGAGATGTATGATGCTGGATTCAAAGAAACCAGTTTCCCAGGATTAAAAGATTGGGAAGTAAATAGAAGAGAATACGAGAAATTAACCAATCCTTTCATTGAATTCATTGAGAAATATATTGAGCAAACAGAAAACTTAGATGATTATATCCCAGTATTTGAATTCGTTGATAAATTCCATAAGTGGATACTACAAACTAACCACCCTCAGAAATTAACATGGGCTAAGAGGGTATTGAATAGAAAAAATGCTCCTACAATCGTGGCAAACTTTACAGGATTGTATGTGGACAAAAAAAGAATTGATGAAAATAGAACATGGAAGGTGATATATGGTGTCAAGTGGAGGGACAAGTCTGGGACTAATGGGGAGAATGGGAGTAATCTCCTACTTTACCTACAACAGAAAAATGAAAAATGTATAGAAAATAATATAGGGAGATATTCCCATAGCACCCATAACACCCAAAAGGATGTTATTTATTATGATATGATGTCTAATAATGAAGATACCCTCACTTCCACTATTCTCCAAATTCTAAAATCAGTGCCTGAAATCTATCTGACCTGGACTCCTGAGCAGATGTATGATGGAATAATGGAAGCCCTACAAAAATATGACGTGGAGCTCTCAGAATATGCAAAGGAGGACATACTTAATGCGATTTCTGAAGCCTTGAAGCAAATTAAGGGAGGTGTAAACTAATGTGGTATATTTGGTATAAAAATAAATTAGTAAGTGTTTGTATTGGAAAAGATTGGTATATCTCTGGAATTCTCTTTGAGGAGGAAGATAAAGGGATAACTCTTAAGTTGCCTGGCACCAATCAATATGTGTTTGTTCCATATTGCGCAATCAAATATCTCAAAGGAGGTGGTTCCGATGTGTAGCTTGCCTTATTTCAGATGGTATGGTATTAACAAGATTGAATACGCTGGCGGAAACGTGAGGATGAACTGGGTCGATCCTGAGGTTTCACGCTGGCTAAAAGCTAACAAAAAAGGAGATGGTGAAAATGAAAAAAGCAGAACCTAAATACACACTCTTAAGCGGTCAGGTAAAGCTGACCGTCCTGAAGTCTGACAAGGGCAAGACCCTACTTGCCCTAGAGAGGATATACAAAGACAAGGAAACTGGTAAGTGGAAAAGCACGAACTACTTCCAGAAGCGAGACGTCCAAGATATAATCGCAGTTGTCACCAAATTTCTAACTTCAACAACAAAGCTAGAGAAAGTTGAGCCAAAGAAAAAGGACGAACCAGAAATGATTGATTTGAGCAGGTGATGGAGGTGATTTCAAATGAGAAACGAGATTATGGAACTTAAAAAGACTATTACTCTTTCAACCGCAGCGATCCTTGTGACTTTAGGGGCATTTATGCTGAGCCCTTGCATACCTTATCTAAGAATGATAGTTGGATTTTTCGTTGCGGTTGGTGGAGTTATATTAGTGATCAACGAAAGGAAGTTGGGAGGTGATTAGGTGAGGCTCGAAGGCTCTTGGGATTGGGTAACTATATCTGACTTGAAAAAGATTTATGACGCAGGTTTGACTGCGTATGTGGATGGAGATAGAAAGGTCGTGGTCGTGGAGCTTCCAGACTCCCAACCACAGCCTACTTGGGTAAATGAGATGAGCAAGAAGATAGGAAGAGAAGTTTGGGAGAGGTTGTGAGGTGATGACTGAATGCACGAGCTTGATTCCGACAGGCTGATAAGAGAAAATGAAAAAATCATCCACATCGAAGCCACAAAAAAGGACGGGGTGTGGGTAATTCATGGGAGCTTTAGCAAGGAAGACATCCACGAGTTGGTGGTCAAGCTTCTGGAGATGGCTGCTGAGAACGAATACTACGAGAATACGGCAAGGAGGCGAGGTTGATATGAGTGTTTTTGAGGATTTGGTTATAGATGATACCGAAATGGCGGGATTTAAAACCCTGCGAGATGGAGATGACATAGAAAAATGGTGTAACAATAAAGGATATAGGTTGAACGAGAAAGTGACCAATTTCTTAGCCGATAACTACAAGAAACTGAACAAATTGGCAATAATGTGGAGCGGTGATACTGACTTAATTCTTCTTCCAGACGGGAAGCTGACCGACAAGTTAGAAGAAGGAGAATACGGCTGGGCAATACTATACATGGCAAATTACTTCAAGGCATTTCAATTAATCCTTGATGACTTTGAAATTAAGGCATACAGCAAAGAAAATAGCCCTCTAATAATTGTATTCAACAATAAGATAGTTGTTGCAGTTGCACCCAAAATAGAGGAGGGATGAAAATGGTGTATGAGATAATTGACAAAAAGACAGGTATAGAAGTTGCCAGGGTATATATAAGAGGCAACAAGGTTAGTATCAAGAAGATGTATGGATTCAATGATGTTCTAGGTCAAAATGTAGATGAAATAATAAGAATTAATGAAGATTTTGAAAAGATAAAAGCTTTGATAAATAAAAGGAGGGATGAAAGATGAAAAAAGAATATGAGGATATAATTGAAGTGTGGTTAGATGTGTTTAGGACACTCCCAAAAACAATACACATGGAACGAAGGCTGTATGTTGATGGAGTTTGTAGGCATATAACATTTACAATGTTGAATGTACTGGTAAATAAGCTTAGCAAGAAAGGTTATGATATGGATATGTGGGATGTGTCTCCTCTTGATGAGAATAGCGTTCTTTTTTCTATTTGGTTGTATAAAAGGAGGCGAGAGGAGTGAGGCTCACAGCTAGAGACATCTTGGAGATCCTTGCGTATCTGTTCTTAACAGTTGCCCTTGCTAAGCTTACCCAGTTCGCAGTCAGCGAGTCGGTATGCGGTTGCTATGGACATTTATACATAGACTGGGGCATGCGCATTAGGACTATTCCTTATGCTTTGGGAGCCGCTACCTCTTCACTGCTTTTACTGCTCAAACTTTGTGAGTTGAGTGAGAAGAGGAGGGATGAGTGATGACTGAAAAATATGAAGATAAAAAATATGAAGATAGTTTTATGTTTGAAGGAACAACATCTGCATTCCTACCTCTACTTGATGCACTACTACGTTTATTAGGGCCTAACGACCTAGTGAAAGCAGAGATATCATTGAGGTTTAAGGGGAGGGATAAGTAATGATATGTGAATTTTGTAAAGAGAAAATTAAGGTTGGCGATCCATTTGTGATTGTGAATGGCCAT
>Ga0190313_1000323_pt1 | contig 29096 bp, 25 predicted proteins | sample 4870071011_MG_FD_169989 | JGI IMG/M metagenome (GOLD analysis project Ga0190313, IMG submission 169989) | Hydrothermal vent sediment bacterial communities from Southern Trench, Guaymas Basin, Mexico - 4870-07-10-11_MG | ecosystem: Environmental > Aquatic > Marine > Hydrothermal vents > Sediment ... | reverse complement strand
AAAAAACACTTATCCTCACTTGTTGTTAAGGTTATAGACGGGAAGACTAAGAACCCAATACCCGAGGCTACGGTCAATCTATACGCTGTAAAGGGTGCAAGACTACAGCTCTCAGGGAAGACAGATAGTAATGGAAGTGTGAAGTTCGACAAACTTCTTGTGTGGTACGCTAATCCTGCGAGAAAGGGTGTATGGCTTCCGGTAGTATATGGGGTCATAGTTCATAAAGAGGGCTATATAAGTGGAAGTGCAGGAGGAATTTATTTGGAAGAGAATAAAACTGTAGTCGTTACTGTTAGATTGTTTAAGAGGAAGAAACAGTTATCCGCCTGTGATGAGCTTAAGAATAAAGCGAAGGGTTGTAAGAGATATGTTAAGAACCTTAGGAAGAGAATATTTGAGAACTTTGAGAAGGCTGCAAAAAGCGATCCAAGTGAGTTAGAGCATTTAAGGAGAGAAGGTTACTTAACAGAAGCTGCTATGAAGTTCATAATGTCTATACCAAATAGCAAGTTAAGCAGGGATGAAATAGAGGAGAAGATTGGGGATTTCATAAGGGAAGTACTCTATTCAAGACTAGTTGAGCTTAGTGTTCTTAGGAATGAAAAGCTTGGAAAGGATGCAAAGATATTGTGGAACAAGTATGGAAAGTTGGGTGTGTTAAAGAGTTTAGACGACTATATCAAGCTCTTCATATTCTTACCTAAAGAGAATAGATTTCTTATTGAAACCTTACCTGGTGATACACCTTGTATCGATGCTGTGATGTATTATAGAACGAAGTGGAAGATGGCTGTAAACAGTGCAAAGAGGATAAAAGGAAGTAAGGGGCTTAAGGAGATTGTTGATCTGCTCGAAGAGAGGAAAGCCAGTGCGGGCTTTCTAGGAGGACCTACATAAAAATCTTTATAAAAACGAAGATTCTTAATTAATTTGGTGTACCATGGCTTTGTTTAACTTGCAAGGGACAATACAATTGCTTAAAGACATAGGAATAATAGACTTCTTTTTGCCATTCCTACTTGTATTCGCAATTGTTTATGGGGTCCTAGAAAGAGCCCAAATATTTGGGGCTGATAGGCATGATATAAATGCAGTAATTGCAATGGTTATTGGTTTCATGTTTGGAATAACTGGGTGGTCTGTTAGAGCTACACAAGCTTTCCTTCCATGGGTGGGTGTGTTAGCTATATTTATTCTTGGTATACTAATACTTGTAGCAATGTTCTTCCCTGATTTTTTCCAGATTATGGAAGGAGATAAATACAAAATTTATAGACAAATAGGGGCAGGAGTTGCCATAGTTGTTATGATTGTTGTTATACTTGATATGTTTGGGGTATTCGAGAAGACAGGGGGTATGACATCTAGTGAGCTCTGGGGACAACTTATAGGCTTAATAATATTCGGAGCCATTTTCGTTGGAGCTTTAGCATTCATAATCAAAGGTTCCAAAAGGTCTGGAGGATCTGGAGGGTCTGAAGAGTGAGGGATTGAGATGGTTGATCCAGTGACACAAACAATGCTTGTATTTCAAAGCATAGCTGAAGCTTTAGCTCCGGGTTTAAAGCAGGCAGGAGTTGGGTGGGAGGTATTCTGGTTGGTATTTTTCTTAAGTTATGCTATGATTTATTCCTTACTTAACTTTGTACACTTCTTAAAAGATAACAATGCAGCTAAGTTTATAGTTGCTCTTGTATTATCTTTCTTCATATCATCAAATGCATGGGCGCTTGCTATAATTGCTTCAATATTCCCATCACTTGGTGTACTACTTGCCGTTGGTTTAGGCATAATAATTCTCACAGCAGTATTCTTACCAAGGTTCTTTGAGAGTGGGCAAAGTAAGTGGGTAGGATATACAGCATTGGCATTTGTTATAGTGTACCTTATATCAACAGCCTTAGCTTCTGCTAAGGTTCTTGGTGGTGGGGTAACAGAAAGTGCAATAGCAAGTGCTATATCAAATTACATTGGAATAATAATAGCAATAGCTATAATTATTGGTGTTATCATATTCCTATCTGCAGGCAAGGGGTCGAGAGGTGGATCTTCGGGTGGGCTTTTCAAGATAAGCAAAATAAAGCCATAGATTAATGGAGGTAAATTAAATGGCAGAGCCTTTGTACCTTGTAACAAGAACAGGAGTTGCTAGTTACTTTTTGCCATTCCTACTTGTATTCGCAGTAGTTTATGCTTTCCTTGCTAAGACGAAGTTAGCAGGTGACAGGTCTGATATTAATGCTGTGATAGCATTGGTCGTGGCTTTCTTATCTATCCTTTCTGAGGGATTTAGGATTTTCATCTTAGGTTTTATACCTTATGCTGCAGTGCTTTTCCTTTTATTGTTCTTAGGCATTTTCATGTATGCAATATTTGGTGCAAGTGAGAAAGACATAGAGAAAGTTTTAAAGAACCCAAGTTTTTATTATCCTCTTGCGATTATATTTATAATCTTAGTGTTCATAGCTGCTGCACAGCAAGGGCTCTTTTCGAAGGCTTACAATTATACCAATTATACAAATGCTACGGGAGTTCCAGGCCAGTCTGGTACTTTAGTAGGGCCAGGTGCAGCCACAGTTATATTTGGCAGCCCAGTAGTTTTAGGTATGATTGTACTCTTAGTTTTGATGGCTATAGCTATGTATTTTATTGCTAAGCCTGAAGAGGAAAAGAAAGAATAAAAGCTTTATTTGCTCTTCTTATGTTTATGCTTCTCTACAATTTCTCTTAGTTCCTTTACGCTATCCGACAAAGAAGGGATTATATTCTTCATAACCTTCTCCATTGACTGCACGCTTACTCCAACATTCTCCATCGTTTTATCATAGTCTTCTAGCTTTTCAAGTAGCATCTTGTTGACGGAATCAAGTCTCTTGTTTAAGTCTTCTATTTTTGACTCCAAGCTCATGATCTTAGAGTTGACATCAGCTTTCCACTTGTCAAGGCCGGAGTATTTCTTTTCAACCTCTTCCCACTTCTCATCTAGCATTCTCTCTAAAATCCTCTCGACCTTCTCCACATCTATTTCTTCTTTTTCTTCGGTTGGTAGTTCTAAAGGCTTTGATGGTAAAGGCTCCGCAGGATTTTCTATCTCCGGCTCAGGAGAAGGTGTGGTAAATGTTTCAGGTGGCTGAACTTCAGGTTTAACTCCTGGAACTTCTGGAGGTGTGGGAAACTCTTGACCGCCAACAGCTGTTGTCTTGATATCAACTTGTGTGATCGCATCTCTGATCTGGGCTAAAGAATACCCTTTCTTCTTAAGATAAGAAATTATGTCCTCATTTGGTAAACCCTTTTTCCTTAACTCCATTACTTCTTGCACTGGGGCTTCTTTCACTTCAGGTTCAGGTTTCTTTCCGAAAAGCATCAAACATCACCCTTTTCTTTTAGTTCTTTTACAATCTTTATAACATCTTCCTTACTTAAAAACCTTGTTGGGTCAAGGTAATCTAAGTATTTGGACAGAACTGCCACTTCTCTTTTCTTTGCGGTGTCTTTTAATTCGAGCATTATATGCTTGATTGCATCTTGTACTTCAAGCATATCACTTTTTAGTCTCCTTGTGGTATGTTCTAACTTACCAACTTCGTCTTTAAGGTCTCTTGTCTTATCTATTAAGTTTCTATCAACAACGTCTATCTTCTGTTTGAGTATGTCCACCCTTCCTTCAAGTGCTCTTATCCTCTCGCTAAGTTCAGAGAGCTTTTTTGTTATGTATCTGCTGTATTCTATTTGGGTTTGTGTCTCTTTTGCCATGATTAATTTAATAAACTTCAAAGTTATATAACTTTGTATGAACAATGAAATTAAGTACAAAGTAGAGAGAGAAGGCTCAGAAAAGATTTTAACATTTGATTACACGAAATCTGTCATCTACCCTTCTATTGAGGACAATGAAGAGGTTATGGAACAAGCAGTTAATGCTATAATAGAAGTTGGGAGGGTTACTACCCTCATCTTCATGGCTGAAAGGAATTATATTTATGACTTCAAGCAGACAAACCTCCTTAATCAAATAGCAGAGCTATACATTGATTTAACAAAGGTAAAAGACATAATGGGACCAAAGTACATGGGTGAACTTTGTCCCGAGCATTATCCCAAAAGATTGTTTTACATAAGAAAGATTGTGTTGGAGATGTTCAAAAAGGATCCTATTGGGGCCTATGTTGAAACAGTAAGAGCCTTAAGAAAAGAGGAGATAGAGGAAACAAACCATCCGAAATGTAAGAAGACAACAATACGCTTACTTAAAACAATCAAGGAAGAACTTGAAATGGCAGACCTGATAAAGGCTGCCAAACCTTTTCTAGCAGGTTACATAATTGGTGACAGGAGAATATACAGGAAGTTCTTCATACCACAGATAAGGCCTAACTTCATGTACACAAGACTTATGGCCGAACCTCCCACTATGGGCGAGGAGGTTGAAACATACAGCATAGATAAAGACACAGAGGTTACTATATATAGAATTCCTGGAAAGGCAAGGTTGTTGTATCAAATTAATCCTCCTGAGTTTAAGCTTAAAGAGGATGAGTATGTTCTATTAGATGAGGTTAGAGACATCTTAACCAAGTATAAACCTAAGGAAGAAGAGTTCACAAACCCACAAAGAATGAGAGACGTCTTCTTTAACATCTCAAAAGATCTGTTAGCAAAAATAGCGGAGGAGAGGAAGATAAAACTTAGCTACGAAAGGCTTCAGAGGTTGGCGAAGATACTTGTTAGATTAACTGTTGGCATAGGTTTAGTTGAGGTGATGTTAAAGGATAAGAGATTAGAAGACGTGTACATAAATGCTCCAGTAGGTATGACTCCTATTTACATAAAGCATGCGGATTATGGAGAGTGTGAGACTAATGTTTACCCTAACCCAAGGGAAGTTCAAACATGGGCAACAAGGTTTAGGATGATATCGTCTAGACCTCTTGATGAAGCAAACCCAGTTTTGGACTTCGACCTTGAGCTACCAAATGTTAACACCAGAATAGCAGCCGTCCAACAGCCCTTGAGCCCAAGAGGTATTGCCATAGCTTTCAGAAGACACAGAGAAAGACCATTCACACTTCCTTTACTAATAAAATACAAGTCTATAACACCATTTGCTGCAGGACTGCTGTCATTTTTAATAGATGGGAATAGGAGCTTTCTAATAGCAGGTACGAGAGGTTCTGGTAAAACTTCATTTCTATCTGCAATGATGGTTGAGATCATGAGAAAGTTTAGGATCATAACAGTAGAAGATACTCTTGAGTTACCAACCAGCTATTTGAGAAGGATAGGATATAACATTCTCCCAATTAAAGTTAGAAGTGCGATAAGTGGAGAGACATCTGAGTTTTCAGCTGAGAAAGGACTAAGAACCACGTTACGTTTAGGTGATTCTTCTTTGATAGTTGGAGAGGTTAGATCAGAAGAAGCAAGAGCTTTGTACGAAGCTATGAGAGTTGGTGCTCTGGCAAATGTTGTAGCTGGTACTATACATGGAGACTCACCATATGGTGTGTTTGATAGGGTTGTTAATGACTTGGGTGTCCCAAGGACATCATTCAAAGCAACAGACATAATAATCATAGCAAATAAGATCAAAACCCCAGATCAATTGTCTGAGATAAGAAGGGTTACGAGCATAACAGAAGTAAAGAAGCATTGGGAGAAGGATCCACTCTTAGAGAAAGGTTTCATGGACTTAATGAGATACGATGCCAAGAAGGACATGTTAAAACCAACGAAGGCTTTACTTGAAGGAGAGTCGGATGTTGTTAAGTCTATTGCAGTCAATGTTAGAGAGTGGGTTGGGAATTGGGATGCGGTGTTAGAGAATATTAACCTTAGAGCCGATGCAAAGAGAATGCTTGTAGAGTACTCGGATAAAATAAACAACACAGAGATACTTGAGGCGGACTTTGTGGTTGATTATAATGATGCATTTCACACTTTATATGCTCAGCTTAAAGAAGAATATGGTTACGTTGAGCCAAAGAAGCTTCTTTCTGAGTTAGAGGATTGGCTAAAGACAAAGATAAGAGAGGGAAGGTATGCCTAAAGTCAATGAAACCGAAGAAGAAAAAATAGTTAAGAACTTGTTTCAAAGGTACTTGGAAAAGCAAAAAAAGAAAGCAGAGATCACTTCAAGAGAGTACAAGCTATTCACAAAAAAATACGTTCCTCAAGAAGTAAGGCTATACTACAACCTCGTTAAGAAAATCTCAAAATTCTTTAAAGTTAAAGCCCCAGCGAAACAAAAGGAGAAGTTAGACGATGCTTTGAAGAAAGTTTACCTGCCATTAACAGCTGATGAGGTTGTATCCTTTTCTTACTTTGTGCTCATTGTAGCTTTGATTGTGTCTATAGGAGCTTTTTTTGTGTACCCCTTACTGGGTGCATTGCTTGTTCCGTTTTCTATTCTATTGTTTTATAACCTGTACAATTATCCAATAACCTTGTATCTTGTGCAGAAGGCAAGAGCGTCAACAGAACTTATACTCTCTATTCTTTATATAGTTATATTTATGCAAACCACTCCAAACCTTGAGAATGCTTTAAAATTTGCAGCTGATAATCTTCGTGGACCACTCTCAAGAGATTTTCAGAAGATACTTTGGGATCTTCAGGCAGCCAAATATCCAACCTTAGCAGACGCCCTTAACGAGTATGTGCTACAGTGGGAGGATAAGAATAAGGCATATATGGATGCAATCCATCTTATTGAAGCTTCACTTTCCCAAACTGACGAAAAGAGAAGGTTAGCAATGCTTGAGGGAGCTCTTAATAGAATATTAAGTGGGACTATAGAGGTTATGAACCACTATGTCAATGAGGTAAAAACACCTGTTGATGCTCTTTTCATGCTTGGTGTCACACTTCCTGTTATGGGTCTTGTTTTATTTCCAATCATTGGAGCATTTATGGGTGGTGTGATATCGGCTGGAATGTTGTTTGTGTTCTATGACATAGCTATCCCCGCGATGGTCATGATAATAGGAAGGAATATCCTTCAGAAGAGACCTGTGGCATTTAGACAGCCAGATGTGTATAACCATCCTGAAGCTCCAAAGAAATGGCATTTCAAGTTCATGAAGTGGCAGATACCTTCTATTGTTCCAGCGATCTTGGTTTTCCTTGCATTCTTCCTACCTTTCCTTTATTACTTCCTTAACTTTAGGGGTGGGCTAGAGAATCCCAAAACAGCGGATGTATACATGAGTTTTCTATTCACGCTTTCTATAGGTATGGGTATATGGGCATTCGCATACTTTGAGTCTCATCAGAAAATGAAGATAAGAGAGAAGATAAAAGATATTGAGACCCACTTCGCTGACGCTATATTCCAAGTTGGTAATAGAATGGCTGAAGGTTTCCCACCAGAAACAGCTTTGATAAAGACTGCTAACTCTATGAGGGGCACGACTTTCTATGGATTTATATGGAGGATTGTACACAATTTGAATGATCTTGGTATGAATCTTAGAGATGCGATATTCAATAAAGTTAGTGGTGCAGTGAAGTTTTTCCCAAGCCCAATGATAGAATCCGCTATGAAGATATTTGTATCAAGTGCTGAGAAAAGCCCAGACGTAGCTGCGAAAGCATTGATTTCTATTTCAAGGTACCTTAAGAAGGTTCACGACATAGAGGAGAAGGTTAACGATGTGATGAGTGAGATTCTCAGCAACATGAGATTCCAAGCATCTTTCATAGCACCAATGATATCAGGTATAGTCGTTGGTTTAACTACTATGATAATTAGGGTGCTATTCGCTATACGGGGTAAGACTGAATTGTTGCAGCAAGCCCTTACACAGCAAGGTCAGATGGGTCTAGGAATGTTCGGATTTGGTATGTTTAAGATCTCAAATACACTTCCATTGGATGTATTTCAAATTATTGTTGGGGTTTACATGTTAGAGGTAGTTATAATTTCTTCTAGTTTGTCTGCTCAGATCAAATATGGAGACGATAAACTTCAAATCCTGCACAATATTGCTACCCTTCTTCTTCCAGCAATACTTGTTTACTTGGCGGTCTCGTTAATAACAACGTTCCTATTCTCTTCTATAGCAGATCTGGCAATAGCCGTTGGTGCAGCTACAGGATAAGTATAATAAGGTTTTTATAGTTCTGTTTTTATTATTATTCTATAAAATAAGGAGGTCTCAAGATGAAAGCACAAGGTTTGCCTTTGAACTTTGTAATTTTAGGTGCTTTGGCACTTTTGGTGTTAGTAGTTGCAGTAGCTTTCTTCATGTCAGGTACGGCAACCCTTTCAACAGCGGTGAGTCAACAACAAGTCCAGACGACATGTAACAATTTGTGTAACCAAATAAACAGAGAAGTGCAGAAGAATTATACTCTATCCGCAACTATGTGTAACTCTACGAGCAATGCATGTCTTGGGGGGAACGCATTAAATTTGGCAGAAAAGTTCGTACAGACAACCTATAAAGTCTCAGGGCTTGGGGAAGTAACATGTTACAACATTACTTCTTGTGAGGTAACGTTCAGAGACGCAACTAACTGCCTCATAACACCTGCTAGTGGTATTAAGGTTACATGTATATAAAGAACTTTTCTTTTCTTTTTCTCTTTTAGTAACGTATTTAATTTAATAGCTTTTTAGAATGGGTATGGGATTTAGGAAGGCGGCTGAGCCACACCAAGCGATATTGATTTTTATATTAGGTCTTGTTACTTTCTCATTTATTCTATTTGGTATAGTTAGTGTGATATGCGGAACGATAGTTGGTTTTTCACAATTTAGTGGTAAGGACTTATTATGTAAAATACCGCATGCTGAAAGCGTATTTGCATCAGAAGATGAGGAGGATGTTGATATCTTCGGTGTGAGCTTGGCATCTAAAAGAATAGATGCGAATGTGCTTGCGTTGGATTTCAAACTTGATAATCTTGCGAGGGGTATATTGCCAGGGGCTGGGCTATGTACAGCAGATGTTGGTTGCTATTTGGGAAGTAGGATGTTGCCACCTTATTCTAATAAGGTGTACAGAACAGTTTATGCAGGGACTTATCCTTGTGAAGTTCCAGTTGTGCCAAAAGGAGACGATCCAATTTTCCAAGGTGAGAGCGAGGACCTGAAGTTCACAGCAAGAGTCAGTGGGAATTGCATGTACACAGAGACGGTGTTGGAGAATAACACTGTTGTAGTTAGTAGCGAAGACATAGTGGAGCAACAGGATGGGACAAAGATACATTATCTACTTGATCCTGTGAACTTTGCAGTTTATGAGGATGAAATTAAAGACGATGAGATAGCATTGAAAGTTGCTAAGATTAACAATCCAAATCATGACGACCCTGTGACGATCTCAGTAACAGGGATGACAAGTAGAGGTTTCAGAAAGATTTTGATGAGTGATGTTATGGATTGGGATTCATGTAGCGATTATGTGTGCGAGAGTATACTCACTTTTCCAAGAGGAGATTCAGCGAAAAAATGCGGGGACACTCTTGCAGCCTTTCTTTCGAGATCTGTATACGAAATAAACAAAAGTGATAATTCAATTGTGATATCCGATGATAGTAGTGGGGACTTTGTTAAAGAGAATGTGATTCTTTCTAAGGAGGATGTTCTAAACACGTCCCTTGAGAGAGGGAAGTACTTCTATCAGGTGTTTAAGGTTGGTAAGGACACAAATGTTAAAGGTGTGTTTGTGTTTGGTAGAGTAAAGGAAAGTTATGTTGGGTCGGGTTCACTTCCGAAGGTGAATATTGATGTGTATGATTTTACCACTGGTGATACTCTGTACTCGGGTTCTATCCCTGTTAGTGAAGTCTTTTTGAGCGAGTTTGAATTTCCAGAAAGCAAGGCTGTTAGTAGGGGTGATGTGTTACTTTTGAGGATAAGTTCAGGCGATGCAGACTTAGAGATCTACAATTCATTCCTCAACAATGATTTATTGAGTTTCATGGGATATAACAAGACAGACTCTCCTGTAAGCGATCTGGGAAGCTTAGATATTAGCACTGATCAGATGTATTATCTTTATCCTATACTAGACGATACCGATTATAAGTTCAGGCTTAATCTATTACTTAACAGTCCTTACTCATCTTTAGACATATATAATCTAACCGTTAATTTGACAAGCAATTTAATAGATAGTAGAGACAGTCTTCAATTTAAGATAAAGTTTGGCGATTCGGAAGAGGAGCACACTATGGATTGTACACTCTACCAGGGAGAGTTAAGTAACGTGTACTGTGAATTCGATCCAGATGGTCCAGTAGTGATACCTAGCCCTGGAGAGATAGAGATTGTGTTTGATGACTTAAGACCATTGGAGGTACCTGTGTTTACGGAGTCTGACGAAGGCGTCGTGTCAGGCCCAAAGTTAGCATTTGAAAACATACTTTTTTCAACACCAATAGTTCCAAATATGAGCATAGGGATGGGGCACTACCCCCTTTTAGAGTGTTACACGTTCAAGGTTTATGATGGGGGATATGTGAGTGATACTTCGGATGTAAATGATGTTGTAACCTTTTTGAAAAGTGAAAAAGATGCTGAGGCTAAGGTGTCCGACAGTCCTGACGGCAAGAACATAGTTTACATCGATGAGGGTTCTTCAATAAGTGTAGACGATCTTAACCCTGCAAGCAAGGATTATTTCTTTACATATATATACTCCCAATTGTTTGGAGAGAATTATGGCTATGGTGTTGGTGGTACGAGTGAGATACTCTACTTGGATTACTCGAACCAAAAAGTGATATACGAGAAGAGCCCTGACTCTAGTGTGGATGAGAAAGCGTTGGTAGCAGCCTTAGTATGGGCTACTGGAAAGGTGGTGAGTTGAATGGTATCGGAATCATTTGAGCGTGTTGTTATGTTAATACTTGTACTTATATTTATAGCTTTGATAGCAGGAATACTATTCATACTCTTTTCGGGTGCTAAAGGGAACATAGGTAGTAGTCAAACTGTATACTCTTTGGCTAAGCTGTGGAGTTGAAACAATGGGTGTGGTGAAAGAAAACGCATTGATGATTGTAGTAGCCTTGGTTCTAGTAGCATTAGTTACATATATAGTGTTTCTAACTACTGGAGGAGTGTCAAAGTTAAGCTTAGGAATGGATAAGATCCTATGTACATCCACAGCTTCTTTAAGAGGTTATGTCTTCAGTAGTAAGTATATGCATTGGGCCTATTACAAACATCCAGAATTGTTTAGCAAAGTGGATACGATATTCCCAGTAATGTGTAAAAAGCAAGTTTACTTTGTTTCCCCTGTTACAGACTACGATCCAGTCAACAAGTACGACGATGAAATCAAAGAGAAGGAGTTAGCTAACTATGATGAAGGAAGCGACGAGTACAACTCTCGCTTAGCTTACTGGAGACTTGTTTACCTTTTAAGAGACCAAGCCAAAGACTGTTCTGATAGGTATGATCATGGAGACCCTCTTTTCCCCGGGGGATATGGAAAGAACCCAGCTATATGTTCAATAATTTTCTACGATCTTAACAATACATTTGATGTTAAGGTTAGAAAGGTACATTTCGACGAGAATGCTTACGGTTTGCTTAACCCAGGGCTTGTTCCACTTAGAAACGATGCTGACATAAGGGAGTTTGTTGAAGAGATTTATGGCAAAAAAGAGTGTGATGCAATCCTCTTCCCAACTCACTCCACAGACTTCTGGCCTGTGAATTATGAAGATGAAAAGTGTGAAAATGTTCCGACAGATGAAGCCGCAGATAGCTTGGATTTTGGGTGCGGTGAAAGTTGTACACTTGTAGACAGTAGGCTTAATAATGTGGTTGGAGTTCCACTTTCTAGCTCTGAAAGAGAGGAGTTAATAAGAGGTTATATGGATGGTAGTATATCTGAGATTAGGCTAACAACGGACGCAGACGAAGGTAATTTTATATGGTGTTCAACTGAGCTCTATGAAAAGGCGCTAGGGAATGCGGACTACTTATGTGCTAACTTCACATACGATCCCGAGTACGATGTTCCAGGGCTTATTAATGATGTGATGACGAAGCTTATAAAGAAAGACCAAAAGTGGTGGACAGATCAAAAAGAGATTAATTCATTAGGTATGGGGCAGTGGATATGTGGAGCAAGGGGAGGGTATGGTGTGCAGTGTCCATTATATGCACACATTGATGGGAGTATGTTTTGTCCAGGAAAAGGTTCATCGAGTTTAGCTCCAGGTTACGACTGCATATACATCACAGATTGGGTGGAAGGATACTCTAAAGATACTGTTAAGGGACAACACATAAACCCTACTGATATAAGATCAGGTTGTGCGGCCAAGCCTCATCCAGGCTTAGGAATAAATAAGCCGGCAAGCCTTTCAAGAGGAGTTATATTTGTAACGTTTTTAGACTTGTGGGATGACAATTGGAATGATGTTGTATGGGGTAGAGACTTCATGGGGGAAGGAAGGTATGTTCCAACCAAACAAGCTGCTATTCCTCCTAATAACAAAGTTGTCTTTGTGATATTTGATGAAAGCTGGATGCTGCCAGGAAGAGGTGTTGTACCAACAAACGATCCAGGTACTTATCCATCATTTGGCTGTCTTCAAAGTTCAACAGCATTATTAAAAGTTTGGTCCGGTATGAAAAATGCATGGGTAGAGGGATGGTCAAATTATGCTAAGGATTGGTGTAAGGGGAGAAGCAAAGCAAGTGTGGTGAAAGAAGCATTGTTGGTGCCGAATCCAGACGTTATTACAGGTGGTCTATCGGCTCTAGGAATAAACTATCTGGTGTGTTAAAGGTGATGAAATGTTAAGCAAAGTGACAATGCTTATAATTGGAATCATTGTGCTAGCTCTTGGATTCTTTATAGTACTAAAGATTATTCCCGCTTACAATGAAAACTTCTCATATCATGTTTGTCACCTTTTTGCTTTCACGAGAGGGTTTATATTAAGAGACTGGGAGAATGTTGTGCCAAACAGATTAACAGTTAAGATATACGATGCAATAGCTAAGTTTATACCATTACCATGTAAGGCAAGAAGCTTTAATATTAGTAGGATGGATTATGCAACGGACGAGGAATTTAAAGACGATTTCATAAGACTTGTTGGTAATCAAATAATAGCATGTGATAATTTATTCCATTACAAGAACAATAATCCACTTTACCCGGGTGGTGCTGGAAGAAATCCTTTTGTGTGCTCTGTTATAAGATACAACCTTAAGAGACCTGATGGCTCAGTAATGGAACTTAGTTCATCCGAGTTTATTAATGGATTACAGAACATGAAAATAAGTTCTTTAAAGACAGAAGACGTGACTCTCAAAGACAAAGTTAACTTCATGTATGAGAGTGAGTTTTTGAGAGACACAGATAAGGAAGAGAAATGCAAGGGATGTTATAGGATAACAGGGGATTACAAAGCTAGTGACCCTGACTGCCAAGATCCAGTATGCTTTTATGGTAATTTCTTTGGAGCACAGGATCCTATCTCCAGTGAGGAGAGTGTAAACCTAAGATCAGAAGGTGTCATTTATATAACATTCCTTGACTACCCTGGAAGAATGATAACAAGGTATGACATAGGTAACAATGCATGTGGCTTTGGTGAGTTGTATGTTGAGGAGAGAGCTATAACTGGTGCTTCTAAGTGGAAGCTTGGTAACTTTATTTTACATTGGGAAGAATCCGAGATTGAGCCACAAGACATAGTTTTACTTTGTTACGAATCTTTAAATACAGGAAGCTCCTAAGATTTCTATGAGGAAAGCATCCATATGGGAAAAACCAGTTAGTATTATTCTTATTATCGTAATAGCAGCTTTGCTCATATTTTTGATCTACATGTGGCTTGGTAAGTGGGGGGCTAGCCATGCAAGCAGTATTGCAGACGCTATTGACATCACGAAGTATGTGTAAAGGTTTAAGGGCGATGTCCTTAGGGATAAGTGTTGTGATAGTTTTAGCAGTGGCAATTCTATTTGCCGTTGTGATGATTTTTATAATATACCCAATGGCCATGTCCTCAAATACAACCCTTATGACTTTTGCAGATAAGATAGTGAATGCTTTCTCTTAAGGCTTAATTATTTATACTAAGAACTCATTATCATTATTATGAAAAAGGGAGTTGAACTTTCTGTAAATTTTATGATAATTCTAGCAATAGCAGTACTTGCAGCAGTCGTATTCATTTTATTTTACATCTCATCATCCCAGTCTGCCCAAGGTTCTTTGTGGAACATTAAGAGGAACATATCAGATGTCTTAATAAACAACACAACTTCTTCAATAGGAGTGACCTGATTTGGTTAGTAAGGAGACCATAAGCGCTATTGGTGGTCTTATTGGTAGTTTTATTTTAGTTTGGATTCTTGCAAGCTCTTTTGGCATGCTCCCAACATCAAACAGGTATAAAGAAACTTTTGATACGTTAGAAGAAGGATTCTACAAGGCAGGAAAGTATGGTTCTGCAGTTGTTACTGGTTATGGATTCTTCTATTACGATACTCATAAAAGATACTTTTGTGACCAGAGCAAAGTAAGTGTAAATCTTCCTACAAAAGAACCAAGTACATCTTTGTGGTTTGTGCAAAAGCATTCGCAAGATTATTCCTATCCATTAATAATCTTTGTCAAGTCGAGTAAACTTGCCAAACATCTTGAGAGTATTAGAGACGTTGTTGGGGAGCAAGCAGGAAGTCTCATTGACAAAGATGTTCAAACATTAAGGCAGTGCGATGGTGAGTACTGCATGTGCTATGTGGAGATGTACCCACCATATTCAGGATATGTTCCAGAGGGATTTGAGTACGTCAGATTCCAGAAAGTTAATTCTGTGGTGGATGACTCGAATGAGATTGTATCTATGCAGGGAGAAGAGGTAAATATTAATGATTATTTGTATAGCCCATCATTAACAGACACTTTCTGGGATGCATTTACTATTTTGCATGAGGAAAAACTGTTCAACCAAAATACATTTAACAAAACCATGCCCTACATTAAAAAGTGCATAGACTTCCACAGAATGTGTTCATGCGAGCCAAATGTATGTAGAGGATTAGACCAAGAGAAATGTGAAGATTACAAGACATTTGGTTACGACTGTCAGTGGGACGCCGATGAAGGTTCTTGCGTACAGAAGATAAGTCCAGCATGCATCCCAACAGCAACCTTTAAAGTGGATAGTAAAGATATGATAATGCCAATAGCTACTGTGTCTCCGTTAAACGCTAAACTATGGAATATACCAGACAAACCTCAAGATCAACAGGTATACATAGACAGAATGGGCTGCGTCTTGAATATAAGAGACATGTCCTCTTTGAAGGAGCCTCTCCTAGGGGAGAAATTTAGTGTAGCATACCAAGTGGATATCCCTTTGGCGAACATTATTGATAACAATAAAATAGTGACGAAAGTCTGCTCTGACGATTTTAAAGTGGAGGGGGACCAAGTGAGTGTGAGGATAAAAAAGAGTAGTTATACCTCAGCTCTAAAATTTGATGTAGAAGAGTTGAGTAAATTTGTATTTGGACCTGATGCTGTAAAGAGTGGAGATATAAGATATAACGTTACAAATGCAGATATCCTCTGGGGGGACTTGGGGAGTCAAGGGTTAGCGAAAGATATTCGGTTAAAACAGGAGAGTGGGCTTGTAGAAGAGATAGATGCTATCTTTTATCGTTCAGAAGAAATCCACGAAGTGGAAGACGTGAGCACTTTCATAAGGTATTTGAGCGTAACGTACAATTTGACAGGAAAGCGTACCAAAATAATAGGAAGAATTTATCCTTATATTATAGAGAATAAAGGGGATACTATTATAGAAGGGTTTTATAGCAAGAAAACCTTTAACCATAATTATAATGATAAAGAGTTGTCAGAGTGGGGAATAACTTATTTTAATATAAGTGGATATGGCTTAGGAGAGTTTGCGAAGTGGGACGAGTTAAGACCCGCAGCATATGTAAAAAATCAAAATTCATACACATGCTCTTCAGGTTATCCTTATGATGATTATGCAAAATATTTCTACTGCTTAGAAAAAGATTCTGAGATAAAATGTGGTGGGGGCTATAAATCATGGCCATGAGGAAAAGTCAAGAAGAGATTAATATAATAACAGCATTACTCATACCAGCGTTGGCTTTCCTACTTTTGTTAGTAGTCCTTTATGTTAACATGCTACCTGTTATTGATCCTTATATGTTCGCTCTTTTATTTGCACACGATGTTGGCACATTAGTAGATAGCGCGTATGCTTCGCCAGGAAATATAAGGTTTGTATACTCTGGACCGATTCCTTGTAAACCTGATTACTCAAAAGGAGTTTTGAACTGCACAAAAGGCTCTTCGTGGATAGCCATGGGCTTTGGAAGTGGCCATGGAGAGAACTACAAAGTTGAGACAGCTTTATACGATTTGCTTTTAGGAAACCCCGAACTCGTGGCTAACATCCCAAAGGTGGCTTTTGTAAACATACCCTTTACGGCAAAGATAAGGAAACTTACCGGCACAATGGATATAGAGGGAACATCAACTTATTTCTCTGAACCTAGCACTTATGATTTCATGATGAGAAAAGGGAAATCTATAGGCATGTATTTAGCAAATGGTGGTGTTGTTATAAGAAAAGTGCAAAAAAACTTCTTTGGAACAATTAGTTATTCTAATAAAGACAACTTGGGAGTAGACTTTATAATGTCTAAAGTCTTAGATGTGTGTGAGAGTGGGCAAGAAGAGACCTTTGATATAACTCTTCTTCCAAGGTATGTACTGTACTATAATAATTTAAAACTCTGCATGGCAGAACTCGACAGTTCAAATAATCCTAGAGATATAGAGTGTTATAATTTTAATAGGATGGATGGATGTACAGTTAGCATAAGTTCTGATGACGACGAATTTGAACGTGATGACAATTTTATCAGCAGAATTGGAAAGTTTAACGATGACCACTCTCATAAGATAAGAGTGAAGATATCTAAAAATGCGGATGGAGTAAGCATCTCTCTGAGTGAGGCAAAATGAAAATGAGAAAGTCGCAGATGCAAATATCTGTATTTCATCTCTTAGCAGTAACTTTATCTATTATACTTGTTCTTTACGTTGCAATACTTCAAAATAAAGTGAAAATGGAGACCATATCTTCAAACACAGAAGCGCAGCACCTTCAATTAATAAGAAGACTTTTCACATCTCCTGATTGTCTTGCATACGAAGATAGAGTTTATGATGTAATAGGAAATAAGATATATTCTGCTAGATCAACGAAACCATTTGTTGTGGACATGTGGAAGTGGCATAGTTGGGAACACTTTAATTGTGTTAGAGATGTGGTGGGCCTGGATCAGAGACCATCACAGTTTAGATACTATAATATAACTCTTTATGATTTGGATGAAGGGGCTAAGTACACACAGGTATCGACCTTACCAAGCGAATGTGATGAGAATACTGGTGTGTGTTATGAATTAAGTGCTACTAAAGAATGTGATGAGAGATTCTTTTTTGACATGTTCCCTGTTAGAATCATGACACAAGATGGCGAACTTCATGAGGGTTTAGTTTATATCAAGAGTTGTATGGCTGGAAGGTTAGTCCTCCCAAGTGAAATGGAGGTGTAAACAAAATGAGAAAAGCACAAGCGAAGTTATCGCAGTTTATAGGTGTTGTGCTACTTGTGTTTTTCTTCATATTTTCAATGCTCTACATAAAGCTTTTCCTAGCAGCCGATGACATATTAAGAGCATCATTCTCATTCAAGGAGAAGCTTGTTGAGCTTGGATGTAAGTCTACACTTTATTCCCTTCTGGATTATGAGTACTATAAAGGAGATAATTCTCATTTGGATACTCTTTCATGTTCACGTTTGGGAGAAGATTTTATACCATATAATGAGACACACTGTATAAACAAAGAGAGTGGTGAGATTAAGGAGGGGGATTACGACGAAAAGAAAGTTCTTTATAAAGTAATAGCAGATTACTACCCCCTACCGAGAGTTGTTTTGGTTCCAGACTGTGGCTCATATAATGAGACTTTTTATTTATTTAAGGGATGTGGCACTAAGGAGTCCGAAGATGTGTGCAATTACACTCTAAGGCCTTATCCTACTGATGAAGAATGTAGTTCCTTTTTGGACGATGTTTGGAGTAAGTTCGAGTCGGAGGAGTACGGCTACTCTCCTGATGAGAAGGAAGAATACATTGTTGAGGTTAATTATACCGTCATAGAGGATGGAACATGTAAACGTGAAATATTCCTATACGAATTAGATCAATCTGAGTGTAGGCCTAGTGGTAGTAGTTTGTGTAGAGAGACATCAGGTTGCACACAAACTAAATATGGTCAGCTCTTTGAAGATGTAAAGAGTATTGTAACTGATGAATTAGGGAGTGCAAGTGAGATTCTAAATCCAAACCTAAAGAGATGTGAGGAGAGTTATGCCGGTGAGTGTGGAGACGTAGGTGTACCTGTAGGGGAGGACTATTATTATTTCTCTGAGAGAGTGAAGTTACTTGATCAAAGTCTGGCAAGGTATGGTCTTCGCTTCTTGGGTGGGATCTCTGGCAAGGGAACAATACCATCGTCTACAGATATTAAGGGAATAACTCTCTGTGAAACAAATATATTCTCCGTGTACCAAACAGGAGACATAATAAAGAAAGGGATATTAAGTCCAATAGCATATATAATGTGGGGTTCGATATGAGAAAGAGTCAAGAGTATGCAACTGGAACAATAATCTACCTACTTGTATTCTTTACAGTGCTTCTAGTTGGGACATACGGGATTCATAACAGATTCTTAATAGAAAGCAGGGCAAAGTCTTATCAGCTTACAGCATTAAGTGCGGAAGAAGTTGTTAAGGATGTTAAGCAGCTTGTAGGCTCAGAAAGAAGATACGCCTTAGAAAGATCACTTTTCTTAGTTGGGGCTTTTGGGGGGTACAATGCACCAGTTGATCTTCAAAAGATCCCTGATTGTGAGGGTGGTGATAAAAACATAATAAATCTAACATACTGCCGTGATCCGAATAGTGGGGAGCCTGTGCCTGCAACTAACTTCAAATATAGAAACATTAACATAAGAGAGTGTGGAACCACTCCAGCTAAGTACGAAGGTGGATTTAGTTCGCTGATGGGGAAGATCATGCCTGAAAGAGAGTATGGGGTTCCATACTTTTATGACAGCAACTTTGGGGAGTGTCCTGCTTCGTATAATCTTGACATAGATGTGCTTAAGGGAAACATAGAGAATGTTTCTAAGGCATTTGCAGAGTTAGATCCAGATGTTTACAATTACATCAAAGAGAAGTACGGACGTTTCATTGACATAGATAAGTATTATGTCCTTAAAATACAGGAGATAGATGATGATGGGATAAAGTATGTGTGGTATCCGGTTAACAAGCCAAGGATAACAGTATACGATGGACCAAATCCTGCTAACTCAAGCGTGGTTTATTCTGAGCCATTTGCAATAACAGGCTTTATAAATTCGAGCTTTGGACGTTTGTTTAATGCTGTAAAGGAAGATGCAAGCAATGTAGGCGATATAGATGAAGTGATAGATTCAGTGTTAGATAAGAAGAATTTGGAGTTCGACTTTGTGAATAGTGAATGTAATAGGTCTTTCTTCATGTTTCTGGTGCCAACTGTTAACGAGGATGGACAAATAGAACTTGTGAAGAAGACATATTCGAAGTTGGAGTGCGACTTCCCAGAAGATTGCGCTTCTGTGAGTGAAGAAACGGATAGAGATTGCCTGGCTGATTGTGAGGAAGCAAGGGCTTGTATTAGTGGTGGCACTTGTGATGATTGTTATAAGTTATGTACATACAAGAAATACTCTAACATTGATGAAGCATGTCTTATAAGAAGTTTGACAGACGGAAAGTACGAAAGTATTAATAACTTTGGGAAAGCAGTGTATAAGAGATATCTGGATTGCGAAGATACAGAAACTCTAGAGGATTGCATACGGAGAAAAGTACTCGAGAGATTAAGCAAGAAGATCTTTGTTGGTGATAAAGGTGGAGTGTCTGGTATATCTAAAAAGATTTTGATGGACAGTTTCGATGTGAAGAATATTGAGATCATAACAGATTACAAAAAGAATTATTATTACAAACCAAGAGAGTATTATGGAGCAGAAGTTTCAATAAAGTTGGGTGGAGCATCAGTATTTAGTGCCTATGGAAAAGATTATGACGTCTGTACACTTGTTGCGAAAGATTGGCCGTCCTTTTTAGACGATCCAGGTACGGCAGAGAAAATGGCAAGTTCAGAGTATTATCAAGTTAAGGATAGGAAAGCATTCTATCAAAGGAAAATAGATCTCACAGTAAAAAATACAGGAGACCACAATATAAAGGGCGTTAAGATTGAAGTGATTGGATTTGGGAAGGACAGCTCAACATCTTTAGGAAGTAGAGAGTATGATGTGGACATTGCACCGGGAGAATCTTCAGCGTTCAGAATAACAGCCAATTTCACGACCCTTCCTGCTGTCAAGAAATGCTTTAATCCAAACTTTAGGTGATAAAAGGTGGACATTAAAATGAAAGGTAGAACTTGGACATTATTTCTATTTATGTTCTTGGTAGTGATGAGTGTGTTAAGCACTTCCTTTGCAGCGGAGACCACTTTAAAAAAGTTTGGGTTTATTACATATCCTGCTGAAGCGGGATCATCCTGTCCTATTGAACAGATATCTATATCAGATGATCTATGTTATGGACGATGTGATAGACTGGCAGAACAAATAGGAGACAATTACTATGTTACGATTGGTCCATATTGTGCTGTACTTCCTTTTGGTGTTGGTTATTGTTCTGGAGATGGTTGTTCTCTAAGGGGAAAAGCTTCTCCTGACGCGTATGGTACTAGCTTCTACTCTACCTCTGAAGGGAGCCCACCTTCTTTGATAGATGTTGGCTTACTCTTTGGTGGCGATTATGTCGTAAAGGATTATTGTAGTGATAATTCTATATACAAGTCTGGGGAAGAAGGATTTTACGAAGATGTACAGTTGGAGAAGGATAGACCCCTTCCCACACATCAAGAATTCCTTGAGAGGTATTTCATTAAACCAAAGTTCATTGAGATGTTAGATAATGGTGATGGGAAATATTCTGCTAGTTATCATTCTCTCTCGGACGACAGCCTACATAATATAGATTTCGAACCTGCAAGCGGAATAATATACATAGACAACAAAGCATATTCTACACAAGATTACACAAAGGAATGTAGATTTGGTACGTTGAAGGTTTGGTACACAAACAGGGGTGGCGTAAACTTTGTAGTTTCTAACTTCAAATTAGCAAACTTTAACTACTTTACTTTGAACCCCACAAGTTACACTTACTTGAGTAGTCTTGGAAGTTTGACATGCGAGACTATAGAGAGATTAGAAAGAGAATCAGGTGTTATAAAGAATGTGGGTGAGGGTTACTTTGTTAGTGAGGAATATAATTCTATGTATAATTACATTCCAGAGTATTGGGGAGAGGTTGATGATAACTTCAAAGGGACACTTGACTTGATGAAAGAAATATTTGAGAAGGGGGTAGATTGGGAAGTAAGTCCAAAGCTAACTGTACCTAGTTACTTGGATTCAAGGTACCTTGAATACGAGGTTACAGCATATTCATTTGATCAAAATTTCTGTACGAATGGAAGACTAAGTAGTGAATCTAAAGGGTTATATACTCTAAAAGGGCAGTGTAATAGCAAGGATCTCCAGACCGATGAAACTTGTAAGGACCCTTCAGTATATCCAAGCGAAGATGACGAATCCAAATATGCTGGCAGAGCCTTTAGAGATGATCTAAGTAACGATGATAATTACTTCTGTTCAGACTTTACGTGTCATGCATGTTATAGAGGTCCAGAGGACATGTGGTTTAGCGGTGAGGCTAAAGAGTCGGAAAAGTTAAGTTTCGGACCATTCTGTCCTACAGGTATAAGCGTAAGCAATTCTTATGTTTATGGGATAAATTTAACTCTTAAGCCAGGAGCGTATCCAAAGGAGTGGACACCTGGTTTTGTGGTTTATATAGAACCTGACTATGATTTAGGTGTGAGTAAGGATGATTTAGAAAATGTACAAGTTAATATCTCAAATGTAGATCCCATAGGCAGGGAAGTAGACCACCCCCTTTGTGAGGAAGTCACAGTATACGGTAAAGATGGCAATATTCTTACTGCAGATGAAGAGGGATGGTATACTGGTGCTAAAAAGGTTGTATGTAAACTAGACTGGACGAAGCATGATGATCCAAGTGATGCGTTATATTACCTCGTATACGGTGGACCGACTAGATTAATCCCTGATAGCATTAATCTAACCTCCTACTTCCGTATAAAAATGAAAGAAGGAGACAACAGCAAAGCACATGTCAACTTCTTTATAGATATGGGTGTTGTTGGTAGTGATAGTGCATCAAGTCAAGGTGTGACCCCAGTTCTTCACGAGTATGATTGTTATAATGGGATAGACGATGATGGAGATGGAGCTATAGATCAAGATGACGATGATTGTAAGGAGGTTTGTAATAATGGTGAAGATGATGACCACACAGTAAGCTCTAAAAAATTTGTAGAGATAATAAAAGGTTTTTATGAGGATCAAAATGATGAGTGTTATCAAGATTATTCCTGTGCTTTACAAAAAGCTATACAAAACGATCTTTTAACAGATACAGACCCCACTACTGGTGTTGATAGGGATGATTGGAAGTGTCACGAATATTCATGTACAGACGGGTCTGACGAGTATGATCCTAATAAATTCCCTGAGTTTTTCAACGACAACGATGGCAATGCGGATGGGAAAGATCCCGACTGTTGGGTTTATGCAGACTTTTCTTGCTTAAGAGATTATGATCCAAGCAATCCATATACAACAAGCAAATTAAAAGATGGTGCTGAGGTGTTAAAACTTGTAGCAATAGTCAAAGTAAAAGATGAAGATGGGAATTGGCACTTTGTTAGAAGTGTTGATCTGGGTACAAGCGTTGTGGAGAACTACATAAACTTTTGTCCAACAAGCGAGAATGATGAGGGACTCGTCTCCTTCTCCGGAGCTAATAATGGTTTGGTATCTATAGACTATCTTGGGACTGAGAGAAATTTCAGACCAATGCAGAGCCAGATCTCTCCTGGACTAGAAAAACCAATTGAAACTCCAGAAATACAGCCCATAAGAGGTCCATTTAGAATAGTACCTATAGAACCTGCTGACAAAGACATTGTTACAGGAGATAGTGTTGAACTGAAGGCAGATGTTTTCAATGGGGATTCAAACTATCTTTATAGGTTTTACGTTAAGGACGTAACAAACCCTTCGGAGGGGGTGGAGACATGTGATGGAAGTGTGAAGAAATTGGAGGACAAACTAGAAGCTAGCTGTACATTTGAGGGCTTGAAAGAAGGACATGTATATGAATGGTATGTAGGAGCATATGATAAAGATGTGCCTGTGGGAACATTCTCCGATAAAAGTTTATTTAGAGTATCACCTGGTCCTGGAAGTATTTGCTACGATTACAAGGGAAATGAGATTCCTTGTTCGTCCTTCGCAACTAAAAAGTATATAGATAGAAATCTTGTTACCCTTCCTTTAAGCTTCAAGTATGGTGCGTCAGTACACAAAACGTATGAGTCAGAGGAACCACCAACGCCTAAGAACCCATCTTGCGGTGATTATCCAGTGGTTCAGTACTTCCCTGAAGAAGATAGGGCGAGTGATTTCTTATTCGCATATAAGATACCTATTGAATCGTGTACAGGAAGCGACCAATGTAAGAAATGTACAATACGTTGTGGAATAGAGAGTGGAGGTATACTAAGTGAGAGTAAAGAAAGTGAGATCCTATCAAATGGTGAGGTTTGTAGTTTAGTTTGCTACGAAGAGAATGGTGATGAGGAATGCACAATATGGTGTAATCCATCTGAACCGGAAGTGTCATGTTCTTGTAGTAAGAATGTGGCTAATGATCTTTATTATGATTACTACAACAAAGATGGCGTCCAAAGCAACGTTCGATGTAAAGATGAGGAAGGCAAAGTTGAGTGTGTTGTGGATTACTTGGACTCGGATACAGGCGAAACAAAGAGGGTTTGCGATGTGATACACGATAAAACATGCGATGAAGAAAGGTGTGTATCTTGGGATTCAAATGATAATTGTGTGCCCGAGAGCTTTATTGCGTTTGAGAATAGAACTCTTGTTAATATGAGCTTTAAGTTCAAGTTTGATATAGATTACAATGCTTTGATCTCGCTTTACTCTAATGAAGATAGAGTACCAATGTTAATAGGGAGGGCAATATGAGAAAATTTGTTTATATTGCTGCTGTTGTATTGATTCTGCTAGTTGTACATCTGTCACTAGGGCTGCAGTACGACCAGAATACTAAGTGTGGAGATAAGGCCTTATCTAACAAGTTTGTTTTCTCTATTGATAACGGCTGTAAGCCATACGGTCAGAGTGGTAAGTATGTATTTACTTTTAGGGATGGGTTAGCAGCTAGAGGGGCATGTTTTGCAGAGGATGGAAGATGTACAGAAAGCAGGTGTGATTTCTCACAACCAGATGGTTCCTTTTGTGCAGTAGGTGTTGGCATAGATAAAGGTGCTACGGAGTATGGTGCTATTTGTAGTAGTAAAGATTATGCAGCATGGGACAACTCTTCAGGAGCATGCGTCGAATGTTCAGGAATATATGAGCTTGGAAAGTATGCCGACCAAAAAGATATATACTTATCTCCAGAGAGTCCGCGTATAGACTCAAGTATAATGACTTTGCCAAAAGACACTCTTGGTGAGACAAGAAAGACAGTAGAGTCAGGTTGTGCAATTAGGATGGGATCTCCACTTGATGTTTATTGGTGCGATGAGTACTATCCCTTCTCTGAGGGCGAAGAATTAAACGAAGATCAAATTGACTTTTACCTTGATAAAGGAATATTTAGGCCAGATTCCTACAGGAAGGTTATTAAAAGTGAAGGTGATGACTTTGAAAAGTATGAATACTCGGATCCTATTCCCTCTACAGAACTTCCACCGATAGCAACAGAGTGTTATACAAAGAATAAGTTTGGACAAGGGAAGTGTGCAGCTTACTGTGGTTATGATGGACAGTTGCATGCTATGGAATGTGTTGACGATAATGAGTGCCCAGACGCATTCCTCATCACCAAAGATCCAGACTCATCGGACTACTTCCCAAGATATGAAATAAGAAGATCTGTGAGGCACTGTACAAGGAAACTCCCATTTGAATGTGCAGTCGATTCCGAAGAGGATTTGGATGACTCAAGACAAGCATGTGCAGCTTACGGACTTCAATACATTAAAGCAGGAGAGGAAAATGTTGGTGAATATCCAGACACAAATACACTTGGATGTTGTGGAGATGATGTTTATGCAAATGGGAGACCAAAGGAATTTATAAGGTACAGGGTGGTTGTTGGAGGAAGGACAGATTATAGTGATGTAGCTTGTTGTGGAGGAGAGGATAGATGTGTATACAATGGCAAGTGTTACAAAGAAGGATCAGCTGTTACCATAGATGGAAGGAAAGCACATTGTTATAACGGTGTTTGGGTGGCAAGAGGCTTAGACTTATATTATGGCTATCCTTCATATGTAGAACTTCCAAAGTGTGGAGACTATATATGTGATGTCTCCACAGGTGAGAATTGTTTCACCTGCCCAATAGACTGTAGCTTTGATAGAGAATTCTCAAGTGTGGAAGTGTTTGACAAGGAAGTAATGCACAAAGGAGATAAGGATTATTATCCAGACGAAGTTGGAAATTACCATAACAATTCCTTTGATCTTACATGGTCCGATAAGATAGTATGCGCTCCGTACTCCAACTTAAAATATAAAAGTCTTTATGGCTGGACTAGAGAAAAGACTAATTTCAATAATTCAAGAGTTGTTGTAAAGTGCGATAGTGACGAAGGTAAGGGTTGCGACGATGAGTTATCCTGCGAAGGACTATTCTGGTTCAAGCAATCCTCTAATGCTTTCTGCGTTAAGGCTTCGCCTGGGGATAAGCTTGAAGTTGAGTTGGAGGATGAAAATAGTGGTGATCACAGCAAGATCTTCACTGTAGAAGAAATAGATCCAACAGCAACAGACAGGACGAAACCATTTGGATGCTTAAACAAAGGGATAGTATGTTTTTATGTTGATGTACTTGGATTTGACTCCCATAATGTGGAAGAAGACTACGTAGATAAAATTAAGAGTGTTAAATACATTCAGTATCCTAAATCAGTTAGATCAACATGTGAATATGATTCGGAATGTGAATCTCATAACTGTGCTAAGTTTGGAGTGACAGGTGTGTGCTGTCCTTATGGTTACAAATTCAACGGAGAGGAGTGTTACCTTCCAGAGCAGTTTGATTACGACTCTTAGGAGTGAATAAAATGGTATCAAGTAAAGCTGTAGTTTTTGTTGTCTCGACGATAATAGTAGTGATAACCTTGTTTTACTTTGCTTTACCTGTTACATCAATTCTTCATGCTTCGGCAGTCGAACTGAACATGAAATCTTACTATGCTTTAACCGATGCTATAAAAGAAGCAAACACAAAAGGCATGGGAATAACAGATAAAATCTACCTTCAGAACAATTATTTCATAGTCTTTTTCAGGAATAATGAAGTTCTTGATAAACTTGTTAAAGGGGAGATATCGGGGTTTGAGGTCAAAGAGTATGTTTTTGATGGGAGTAGGTCAGGTTATATGTATTACAGGTCTGGTGTAGATAAGAAAGTGTATGAAGTGGACAGTAAGGCGTTTTATGGTGAAGACGAATTGAACAAGTGCGATATGGATGAAAACTGCGTATGTTTGGTGAATTTAGATTACTATGATCCCAGCAACATTAACACGTGGATATACCAAATAGGTACTGAGCAGGGCGGGTTTGGTTGTTTAGATAGAGTATCCATCCAAGATACAACTATGAATAAATGGGAGACAAATACAGAACCGTACTTTTATGAGGTGAAGCTTTTCAAGCCACTAGGATGTTCTATCCCACAGAATAATATGAAGGCACCAATTCTGGAGTACAGAGATGGTGAAGGGAAAACACACAGGTTCTTTACGGATTTCTCTACGCTTGCCTTCATGGATCAATTTATATCCAAAGTTGGGAAGAACTTTACCTTGACTTTCGTTGAGTGTAAGCCTATGAAGGAATTATGTTCATGTGATATCTGTAGTCTATATGCAGATGAATACTCATGTACAGGAACAGGCTACGAGGAAGGTAGCCACTTTGGATGTGCATGGGATAGTGAGAAAGGAATGTGCTACAATGAGAAAAATTATGAAAACTCAACCAACGACTGTTCGTTATGGATAATAAGTGATAAGGTGCGTCAGATATATTCTATCACCGAAAGGTCTAAGTTTGATTACATAATCTTTAAGAAAGAAGGCTGTGCTTTGCAGTGGTTTGATTCTTCGAAGAGGCCAATTGGCACAGACTCTATCTTTTATGAAGATTATGGAGGAGAGCTATTTGTAGAGGGGAAGGGCGAGGATAAGGATAAGATTGGAGCATGTGAGCCATGTTTCCAGACTATACCTGTGGAGCAATGTGGGGATCAACAACCTTGCTGTAAAGAGGAGGCAAAGTGTTCTCCCATATAGTAAGCTTTTTAAACAAATCCTTTCATATTGTTTTAATCTTAAATGCAGAGGTGATACAAAATGGCAGAAAACGAAAACGTCATATACATTGGTTCAAAGCCTACAATGAACTACGTCTTAGCTGTGATAACACAGTTCCACAGCGGTGCAAAGCAAGTTGTTGTGAAGGCGAGGGGAAGAGCAATCTCCAAAGCCGTAGACGTGGTGGAGATTGTGAGAAACAAGTTCATGAACGACGTTAAGCCAACAAAGATAGAAGTCATGACAGAAGAGATAGAAACAGAGAAAGGAACAAGGAACATATCAACAATGACAATAACACTTGAGAAGAGTGCATGAAAATGGCAATCAAAGCAAACGATTTTTTAATTATTAATTTTTCTGCTAAACTTAAGTCCACTGGAGAGGTCTTTGATAGCACTTTCCCAGACGAGGCTAAAAAGCTTGGAATAGAGAATCCAAAACCTGTTAAGGTCATCGTTGGGCAGGAAATGATAGTTAAAGGTTTAGATGAAAGCTTTTTAGGAAGGGAAGAAGGAGAGGAGTACACTATAGAAGTTCCACCTGAGAAGGCATTTGGTAAGAGAGATCCAAGCCTTGTAAAGCTTATACCTATGAAGGAATTTAAAAAACAAGGAATAACTCCTTATCCAGGCATGCAGCTAAGGATAGATAACATTCCTGCAAGAGTCATAACTGTTTCTTCAGGTAGGGTTGTTATAGATTTTAACTTTCCTCTTGCAGGCAAGGACATAATTTATAAAGTTAAAATAGAAAAGGTTATAAAGGACCCAAAAGAGAAGATAGATACCCTTCTTGAGATGTTTAACATACAGGCTGAAAAAGAATATAAAGATAAGAGTGTTATAATAAGGTTAGAAAAAGACCTTCCAGAAAGTTTAAAAAATGAGATTTCAAAGAAAATTCAAGAGTTTACTGGTTACGAAGCTAAGTTTGAGGTGAAGTCAGATGGAGTCGATAATAAGGAACGCAAAGTTGAGAATGGAGAATGAAGAGAAAGGAGCTTTGGCTGTAAAAACTTTGAGATCAACAGACAAAACAAAGAACGTTGATGCTGAATTAGAGAAGTTACTTGAGAACAGGAGAGCTGCAATAAAAGTTATAGGTGTGGGTGGAGCAGGTAATAACTCAATAACAAGAATGTCGGAGGTTGGAATTAAAGGTGCAGAGTTGATAGCAGTTAACACAGATGCTGCTGACTTGTTATGTACACAGTGTGATGTTAAGATACTAATAGGAAGGGAGATCTCACAGGGACTTGGTGCAGGTGCAGATCCAAAGGTTGGTAGAGAAGCTGCTAAAGAACAAGAGCAAGAATTAAAGAAAGCTCTTAAGGGAGCAGATTTAGTTTTCATAACAGCAGGTTTGGGTGGAGGTACTGGTTCTGGAGCAGCACCAATTATAGCAGAGCT
>Ga0190313_1000322_pt1 | contig 29171 bp, 23 predicted proteins | sample 4870071011_MG_FD_169989 | JGI IMG/M metagenome (GOLD analysis project Ga0190313, IMG submission 169989) | Hydrothermal vent sediment bacterial communities from Southern Trench, Guaymas Basin, Mexico - 4870-07-10-11_MG | ecosystem: Environmental > Aquatic > Marine > Hydrothermal vents > Sediment ... | reverse complement strand
TTTAAAAGCCTCTCCATGGGATTGAACGGGGGTTCTTTTTATTTGCTTAAAGGATATTCAGGATCAGGCAAATCGACCCTCTTCAGATTGATGACCAGGCTGGAGGAACCAGGCGGGGGTGAAATTTTTTTTAAAGAAAAACCTTTATCATCATACCATCCCCCTGCCTTAAGGAGATCGATTCTATATATACAGCAGACCCCCCTTGCCATTGATGCCCCGGTTCGGGATAATCTTATTTTTCCATTTTCCTTTAAAAACAACCGGCACCTTGCTCCACCAGGGGATAAGAAACTTTTAATGTTTCTTGATGATTTTAGTTTAACAGGAGTAAATCTTGATGCCAATGCTAAAAATTTATCGGTGGGTCAGCTTCAGAGAATCTGTTTTATAAGGGGACTTTTGCTTTCCCCTGAAATAATCCTTTTGGATGAGCCGACAAGCGCCCTTGATGCTAAAAGCTGCCGGCTGGTGGAAGATATGGCTGTCCGCTTATGCGTGGATCAGGGATTGACTGTGATAATGGCAAGTCATAAGGGCTTTGAATCAGAAGGGATAAAACATACAGTAATAAAAATCGGCGATGGCCGGGTAAAGGAGAACAGCATGAAAGAAATTTTAGAATTGGATCTGCCTGAAGATTATTTTTATTCAAAAAATCATGAATGGCTTGCCCAGGTTGAAGATATTGTAAAAATAGGTATCAATGACTATGCCCAGGATCAATTGGGAGAGATTGTTTTTGTAGAACTCCCTTCTGTGGGTGATCATTTTAATAAAGGAGATGAATTTGGAACCGTTGAATCAGTTAAGGCGGTTTCGGAATTATACATCCCTGTAAGCGGCGAAGTAACGGCTGTTAACCGGGATCTTGAGGAGACACCGGAGCTTGTGAACAGCAGCCCCTGCAAAAAAGGATGGATGATTCAGATCTCACCTTCTGATCCTTCCCAGCTAAAAGAACTTTTTAAAAAAGATGCGTATATAAAATATCTTAAGGGGATGGCTCCATGAGATATTTTCCCCACACACCCGAAGAGATTAAGGAGATGCTCTCCGTTGTTAAGGAGGAGAGTCTGGAAGGATTATTTTCCATGATCCCCGGGGGATGCCGGATGGAGAAAGATTTTACCATTGACGGCCCCTATACTGAATGGCGCTTAAACAAAGAGATGGATCGCCTTGCCGAAAAAATGATATCTTCCTGGAGTCAAAATTACCTGGGAGCGGGGCGGTATCTCCATTACATTCCGGAAACGATCTCTTCACTTATGGGCCGATCCGAATTTTCCACCGCTTATACCCCTTATCAGCCGGAAGTAAGCCAGGGAACCCTCCAGGCAATTTATGAATACCAAACCCTCATTACAAAGCTGTTGGGGATGGATATTTCCAATGCATCCCTGTATGACGGAGCATCTGCCCTTGCCGAGGCATTACTGATGGCCGTCAGGATTAAAAAGAGAAAGACCATTGCGATATCTAAACTGGTTCACCCTCTCTACAGGGAGGTTGTATCCACATACCTTGCTCCAACAGATTGTCAAATCATTGAATTGCCATATCAAAAAAATGGGCTCACCGATATTCGCACAATAGGGGATATTGATGATCTGGGAGCCGTGGTAATTCAGTCACCCAATTTTTTCGGATGCATTGAAAACCTGGAAGATGTCCCAAAACAGATTGATGGCGCAAAAACTATTTTTATAGCCTGTTTCACCGAAGCGATTGCATTCGGTCTTTTAAAACCCCCTGGAGACCAGGGGGCGGATATTGTCTGCGGGGAAGGCCAGAGTCTCGGCATACCACTTTCCTTTGGCGGACCCGGCCTCGGGATATTAACATGCCGACGGGACTATCTTAGAAGCATTCCAGGACGACTTGTGGGAAAAACAAAGGACAAAGATGGGAAAACCGGATTTGTTTTAACCCTGGCCACCCGGGAACAGCACATCCGAAGAGGTAAAGCGACCTCTAATATATGTACTAACAGCAGCCTTTGTGCTCTTCGGGCTTTAATCTACATGGCTTCGGTGGGCGGAACGGGAATAAAGGAACTCGCCTTGCTGAATCATGATAAAGCAGAATATCTGAAAAAGGGACTGGAGCAAAAAGGTGTTATTATCCCCTTTTCATCACCCACTTTTAATGAATTTGTGGTAAAATTTGAAGATGGATTTGAGAAGAAATATAAAAAACTGATCCAGGAAAAAATCATTGCCGGCATCCCCCTTTCAAATTTTTTCCAGGGACTAAAGGAACATTATCTCCTCTGCGTAACAGAATGCAAAACCAGGCAGGAGATGGATGAATTTATAGAAAAGGTGACAAAATGACCAAGGTTGCAGGAACAACCGGTTTGATTTTTTGTGAACCATTAATTTGGGAAGTTGGCAAGAAGGGGAGAATTGGATATTCCATGCCGGACAAGGATGTTCCCCGATCTCCACTAAAAAAAGGTCTGACCCGGGATGACCCTGAACTCCCGGATCTAAGTGAGGTTGATGTAATCCGGCATTTTACGCGGCTGTCCCAGTGGAATTTTGGTGTTGACAGCGGAATGTATCCCCTTGGCTCCTGCACCATGAAATATAATCCTAAAACCAATGAACGACAGGCCTCTCTCCCAGGTTTTTCAGGGGCGCACCCTCTTCTCCCTGAAGAGAATGCCCAGGGAATTCTGGAATTAATCTTTCTTTTGGAAAAATTTCTTAAAAATATCACAGGGATGGATGCTGTTACACTTCAACCCGCTGCCGGAGCCCAGGGTGAACTCTGCGGAATGCTCATCTTCCGTGCCTTCCATAAAAAGCAAAACTCTCCCAGATCCAAAATTATTATACCGGATACAGCCCACGGAACAAACCCTTCCAGCGCGGCTTTGTGCGGGTACACCACTGTTCCTGTTAAAACCGGTGATCTGGGAATTTTGACCCCGGAGGCTGTGGCTGCTGTCATGGACAAAGATACCGCAGGGATCATGATTACCAACCCCAATACCCTTGGCCTTTTTGAAGAAAATATTCAGGAGATTTCACAAATCGTCCATGATAAAGGGGGGCTGGTATACGGAGACGGTGCAAACATGAATGCGGTGATGGGTATTGTGGACATGAAGGCCTGCGGAATTGATCTGCTCCACCTGAATCTTCACAAGACTTTTTCAACTCCCCATGGTGGAGGGGGCCCCGGGGCAGGACCTGTATCTGTTCAAAAGCACCTGGAACCCTTTCTTCCGGTTCCCAGGGTGATTCAGGCGGGTGGTATATATTCCCTGGGGGATGATTTTCCGGATTCCATTGGAAAACTTCATACTTTTTTCGGAAATGTAGGGATTATGATTCGGGCTGTCAGCTATATCCTTAGTCTGGGCAGAGAAAATTTACAAAAAGCAAGCCGGCTGGCCGTATTAAATGCAAATTATATTAAGGAAAGGCTTAAACAAAAATTCCATCTTCCCTATGACCGCAGGTGCATGCACGAATGTGTATTTTCCGACAAGTTCCAGCAGGTAAATAAAATCAGTACACTTGATATGGCAAAACGTCTCATCGATTTTGGATTTCACCCCCCTACAACCTACTTTCCCCTGGTTGTCAAAGGCGCCATAATGGTGGAACCCACAGAAACCGAATCCAAGGGGGAAATCGACCGCTTTATAATGGCCATGGAGAAAATTGCAGAAGAAGCAGTCTCTTCCCCTGATTTACTCAGAGATGCCCCTGGAAAAAGCAAGGTCAAACGGCTGGATGAAGTTGGCGCTGCCAGAAAACCATGTTTATCAGGTTGAGGAAGTGGAATTCAACGGGCATGACCAATAAAAAGCATTTTACCCCATGGTACTTTATAAATTTTTCCCTGATGGAATATTCGAAATCGAGTCTCCTTCAGAAACGGATTGTTTCCAGTCTGAACAAGGGCTCTGCCCAAAAAAACTTTGTGCTGTGGGGGCAGCATCCTCCGGTATTTACCCTGGGCCGCCATGGGGGTATAAAAAATCTAAAGGTATCGGAATCCTTTTTAAAGGAAAAAGGGGTTCAGCTGTTTTCCTCAGAGCGGGGTGGGGACATCACCTACCACGGCCCGGGGCAGCTTGTGGTCTATCCTGTTTTTTCCCTTCACAGAAAACGGCTTGATGTTCGGCAATATGTCCATAATCTGGAAGAGATCATGATTCAGACGGCAGCAGAATTCAAAATTGAAATAAAAAGGAACCGGAAAAACAGAGGCGTATGGTGCGAAAACCGCAAGTTGGGGAGTGTGGGGATTGCTATCCGCCACGGGATCTCCTTTCACGGATTTTCCATGAATGTAAATCTATCCCTGGAACCATTTAGGTGGATCAACCCCTGCGGCATGGAGGGTGTTGCTGTAACATCCATGGAAAAAGAAACCCGAAACAGGATAAATGAAAAGGATGTTCAAAAATTGCTTCAAAAGTATTTTGCTGCGGTTTTTCATATAGAGCCGATTTACAGTTCACTTTCCCAACTAGAGGAGCTTCTTACCCCTCCCTCTGGCCTTATGCCAAATTTTAAAATCGGGTAATTATCTGAGATAGATATACTTGAAATGCAACGATGCAATTCAGGCCATTTTGCCCTCTTTGATTAAAACCAAAACTTTTTCTTTTTCAATTTCGAGAATATCCGAAATTTGATCAGAGGTCATTCCTTTTTGATACATTTTAAGAATGTTATTCTTTAAGTTTTTTTGAACACCTTGCTGGATACCTTGCTGGATACCTTTATCCCGTATATATTGTGCCAACATAGCTGTCTCCTTATGCTCTGTTATCTCATGATACAATTTATCCCGTTCATTTTCACTGATCCCTGCGTAAATATCAATGAAATCAATATATTTATCAAACATCATATGAGATGCCAAATCATTAATAAGTATCATATAAAATCTTCAACGAAAAGCATAAAATCATAGACGTCCCCATTATTTTCCATTGTTATGGCTCACGCCCATTTCAATTCAGGTTTTTTATGCTGTTTAGCACATTCTACAAGATAAGAATTTATAAGATTTTGATATGGAATGCCAACTTCTTTTGATAATTCCTTAAAATAATCAATTGTACTTGTTTCAATACGAATTGATATTTGTTTTTTTACTTTTTTAGCATAAGGATTTTTTATAGAATTACTAAAATCATATTCTTTTCTCATAATAAATAGCCCCCGTATTGTTTTCGTTCTTTTTTTGACGCTTTCCTTGCTGAGATTATTCTTATTTTGTTATTCTCATCTTTCACGCAGTGAACTACAATCAATATTCTCAGTTTATAGCTTATGCCTAATAACAAAAACCTTTCTTCTTCCAAAGAGTGAGCCGGATCATGAATCAATCTGGCATTATCATCACTAAAAACAGACGTAGCTTCTTCAAAAGAAATTTTATGCTTTGATAAATTTGTTTTTGCCTTAGTTGAATTCCACGTAAAATGTATCTCTTTCATAATGAAAGTATAATTATAATACATATAAACGTCAATATAAAATTAGGGGGAGTTCTGGGGACACCTTACTTATTTATTTGAGTAACCTTGAGATAAGGACTTGATACTTGACAATAAATAAGATTGCTCAAAGATGAATTTTAAGATGATAATGAAGGTAAGGATTGGCTTGTAATGAAATTAGCTTGAATTAAGTAAGGTGTCCCCAGAACTCATTTTTGAGCGAGCCCTTGCCTTGACTTCCATAATTGAAAAGTATAGGATCCCTTTAAGAATGTGTGCTGCGTGGTATATACCCCTTTTATTATCTTTTTGTTTCAAATAAGTCTTATGCTGCAGGAACTTTCAATAAAAAATTTTGCCATCATTGATGATCTTCATATATTATTTTCTGACGGATTAACAATTATAAGTGGTGAAACCGGAGCAGGCAAATCAATTATAATAAATGCCGTCAATCTTCTACTGGGAAGCAGAGCCTCGGCAAAACTGGTCAGGACAGGAGCAAAAAATGCTGAAATTGAGGCGTTATTTAAAGTTGCTCCTGAGAGTATGGCGGCCCGTGGCAGTGGGGGCTCCGACCTTGATTCATCCGGTCAGCTTTCCATCCGAAGAATTATTGCAGGCAATAACAGGCACAGAATCTATATTAACGGGCATATTGCAACCATTCAGACACTTATTTCAACAACGGAAAATCTTGCCAGCATTTCAGGGCAGTACGCACATCAGGGGCTCTTAAAAGAAGATCAGCACCTGCTTATACTCGATCAATTTGGCGGGCTCGCACATTTACGCAATAAAGTGACCCAATGTTATCACGGGTTGATCCCTCTTATCAAAGAACTTGATACTCTTAAATCGCAAAAGGAGAGACAAACCGAACATCTTGCTCTGCTTGAGTTTCAGAAAAAAGAGATTACAGATGCTGCCATAAAAAATCCAGAGGAAGATGAGGAGCTTGAAAAAGAAAAAATCAAACTTAAAAACAGTGAATTGATCCACCAGATAATTTATGGAAGCATTGAAGAACTCTACAGCTCCAGAGGCGCTGTGGTTGAAAAACTCGTTGAAATAAAAAAAAATATGGATAAGGCCTCTGCAATTGATCCAATAATTTCTGATTACGCTGAAAGTATCAGCAATTTTACATTTAAGATAGAAGATCTTGTGGAAGATTTAAGGGGATATCTTAATAATATCACCGTTGACGATCTGCGCCTTGAAAATATTGAAGAACGGTTGTATACGCTGCAGAAATTAAAACAAAAATATGGCGGAACTCTGGATGGGGTTGGGTCCTATTTAAAGAAAATCGATAAAGAATTGTCCGGCATTGAAAATATCTCCGACAGGATAGATGCAGCCGGAACAGAGCTTGACCGTATGCACAAACACCTGGCCGAACTTGCAGTTATTCTCTCTGAAAAAAGAAAAACAGCAGCAAACCATATGGCCCAAAAAGTTGAAGAGGAGCTTTCAACATTAAAAATGGCCGGGACAAAATTTGAACTTTCCTTAAAGACCATTAAGGCGGATGAAAAAACAGAACCATTTCTTGCTGCTGAAAACAGTCTTATCACTGAAACGGGTATTGATCAGGCTCTGTTTTTAATAGCCCCCAATGTGGGAGAAAAATTAAAACCCCTGGCGCAGATTGCTTCCGGTGGAGAACTTTCAAGGATGATTCTCGCAATAAAAGCAATACTTGCGAAATCAGAATCTGTTGAAACCATAATATTTGATGAAGTCGATTCCGGTGTTGGGGGTGATGTGGCAGAAGTTGTGGGCAAAAAACTCCATTTACTTGCACATCATCACCAGATAATATGCATTACACATTTGCCCCAGATTGCCAGGTTTGGTGACCATCATTTCAAAATTTCAAAAGATGTTGAAAACGGCAGAACCATTACCTCAATCTCTCCTGTAAACAATGAAGAAAGGGTAAAAGAGATGGCAAGGATGATGGGTGGCGAAAAAATTACCAGGGCAATACTTGACCACGCAAAAGAGATGCTTGATTGCACGTAAAAAAGGGGCAGGTTTAAAAACCGCCCCTTTTTGTACTTTGCAATAAATAATCAGCAGCAAAACAAATTTTAGGATATCTTGAAAAACTGACGAAAAGGCAATCTTTCAAGGTGCCCTTTAATTATTCATGTGATGCATGGACCATTGAATATACAATCGGAATAAGAACAAGGGTAACAAGTCCGCTTACAGCCAGGCCCCCTATAACAGTATTTCCCATGGCATTCCAGACCTCTGAACCTTCACCGCCGGACATGGCAAGGGGAAGCATTCCAAATATTGTTGTCAGACTTGTCATAAGAACGGGCCGCAGCCGTGTCTTTCCCCCCACGATTATAGCTTCTCTCAGCTCCATTCCCCTGGACCTTAACAGGTTTGTGTAATCTATCAGAACAATGGCATTTTTAACTGCTATACCCATGAGCATTATAAGACCTATAAAACTCATTAAATTTAATGGTGTACCTGTAAATACGAATGTCAGGATCACTCCCACAAAGGCGAAAGGGACGGAAAACATTATAATAAGGGGATCAACAAAGTCTTCAAACTCAGAAGCCATAACCATGAATACAAGAATAATTCCCACAATGAGCAACAGGGTTAAATCGCGAAACGCCTCCTTCTGCTCATTAACCTCCCCTCCCCATTCTATGATGACGTCTGAGGAAAGATTAAGCTCTTCCATCTGGGCCCTAACATCCTTAACCACATCCCCCAAAGACCTTCCCTGGACACCAGCCAGTACCCTGGTAACACGTACACGATTTTTCCGTTCTATTTCAACAGGTCCAAAGGTTTCTTCTATTTCGGCAACACTTCTTAACTTGACGATCTGCCCCCCCATGGTTGTCAAAGGGGTTTCCCCTATTTCCTTAATACTTCTTCGCTGTACTTCCTTAAGCCGTAATCGTATTCCAAAATCATCCCCTGCCTCCCGGAGCTTTGCATCATCAAAGCCATAATAATTAGCCCTGAGAGTGCCGGCAACCATGGCAACATTTAATCCAAGGGTGGCAGCTTTATCCCGATCCAGCTTTATTTTTATTTCCGGCCGGAGTTTTTTTCTGCTGATTCGTACATCTATTGCGCCAGGAGTCGTTTTAAGAATTTCACTAATTTTATTTGCAGCATCATTTGTTTTTTCAAAATCATAACCAAGAACCTCTATGCTGATTGCAGTTCCCCCCCCGAAAAAAACCATCTGAACTGAACTCATGGCCCTGACAGAGGATTTTACCACTTTAGGCATTGATTCCACCACGGGACGTATTTCAGCCGCAATTTCTTTGGCGGAACGGTCCCGCTCCCTTTTGGGGATAAGTCGGACTCCGGCTCTTCCGACATTTGTCCCTTCACTTATCCCAATAGCACTTAACATTCCTGATTTACTTTGTCCTGCCAGGCCATATGAGGTCACAAGCTCAGGAACCTTATTAAAAATATCCAATATTTCTTTAGTCGTTTGGGCGGTCACCTCTCCACGCGTTCCTTGAGCCAGCTCAACAACGACTTCAACCTCGCCATTGTCGACTTCAGGTAAAAATTCAGTTCCTATCAAAGGAATCAAAAGCATACTTACAATTAATATGGCCCCTAAAATTGCCAGTGTTCCCTTTTTGTTATCAAGGACATATTCAAGGAGGCGCGTATATCCCTTTTCTATTTTATCAAACTGTTTTTCGCTCCATAAAAAAAAGGCATTCGTTTTTCGCTCTTCTCTGGAGCGAATCAGCCTTGAACAGGCCATGGGCGTCAGGGTAAGAGAAATAAATAAAGATGCAAGTATGGTAACAAGAATAAGAAAAGCTAACTGTCCAAAAATTATTCCTGCAATCCCTTTAATAAAAAGCAGCGGGGTAAAAACAGCCACTATTGTAAGAGTGGAGGCCGCAACAGCCATGCCTACCTCGGACGCACCGGATATGGCCGCGGTTACAGGCGCTTCTCCTTCATCAATATGTCTTATTATATTTTCAATGACCACGATTGCGTCATCAACCACCATGCCGATTGCAATGGAAAGACTCATAAGGGATATAATATTGATTGTATAACCCATGAAAAAAAGGGCTATTATGGCAGCAAGGATTGAAAAAGGAATAGCCAGACTAACCACAAAACTGGTTCTGAAACGGCGGAGAAAAATAAAGCAGATAAGAACCACAAGAACCGCTCCAGCCCCGGCGGATTCGGCAAGGTTTCTAATCATGATATAAATATGGTCGGATGTATCAACAACTATATCCATACTGATGTCCGAAGGGAGATTCGGTTTTAATCTAACAAGTTCTTTTTTTACCGCGTTTATAACATTAACCGTATTTTCCCCTGACTGCTTCTGGATAAAGACAACCATCCCTGGGGAATCTTTCCCCCAGGTCCACTGGGATTTTTCTTCATGGCCGTCGAGTACCCTGGCAACATCTTTAAGGCGGATCAGAGAATCTCCCTGTTTTGCTATTATAGTGTTTGCTATTTCTACAGAATTCTTGTAGCGTCCCGCCACCCGGAGCTGCAATTCAGACTCATTAATCTTTATTGTACCTGCGGGAAGGTCCAGATTCTCAGCCATAAGTGTCTGCTGAATCTGGTAAATAGACAGATGATAAGCTTCCAGGGCTTGTCTGTCAAAGGAGACGTTTATCTCTCTTTCCACGGCCCCTTCATAAAAAATTGCCCCCACGCCGTGAAGCCGCTTTAAAGGATCTGCAATCTGTTTATCAACAATTCTAAAAAGATCAGATTTGCTTTCATTTGCAGTGACTGTCATCACAAGAACCGGGGCTATGGAGCTGCTGAATTTAAAAACAACAGGTTCATCAGCGCCATCGGCTATGTCAACTTTGGCAAAATCTATTTTTTCCCTGATATCATTAACAGCCACATCCAGGTCTGAGCCCCAGTTAAAAATACATGTTACAATCGATAAATTATCCTTTGATACAGACTCCAGCCGGTCAAGATTAGGTGTTATGGACAACTGGTCTTCCATATATTTGGTCACCTCTGATTCCACATCAGAAGCTGATGCTCCAGGATAGGGTGTTATCACGCTGATCGCCGGCGGATCTATCTCGGGAAGAAGATCCAGATTTAATTTAAAAAAAGAGATTACGCCGATGAGTATAATCGCGGCAAAAAGCATTAATGTAGAGACTGGCCGATTAACGGCAATTTCGGGAAGCTTCATTATTATCCTTCCTTTAATGTTTCAACTGCTTTATTGGAAATTTTCACATTAATACCGGAACGGAGTTTTCCCGCGCCATTGGTAATTACAAGTTCACCCCTGGCCAGGCCATCAATTACCTCAGCAAATTTATCGGTCTTGATTCCAATTTTAATCTCTTTTTTAAATGCCTTATTATTTTTAACGACAAAAACATAGTATGTACCGCTTCCAGGCAATTTTTGCAGAGCAGCCCTGGGAACCGCAAGGACTTCTTTTTGGGCCAGTAAAAAATTAACCTTAACAAACATTCCATCAACCAGCTCTCCTGTTTGATTGGAAGTTTCAACTCTTACCTTAAAAGTACGGGTGCCCGGACTCACCATTGGATTGATAATTGTAACTTTGCTGTTAAATTTTATTTCTGGAAATGCATCAACCATCATGATTGCTGTCGTTTTAAATCCAATCCGCCCGAAATCCTTTTCAGGAAGCTCAATATCAGCCCTTACCATAGTCTGATCAAGGATTCGAAGGACCTGAATTCCAGGAGCAACTGATTGCCCTATTTCAGCACTTCTTTGAACAACAACACCGTCTATGGAGCTGTGTATCTCGGTATAGTTTAAATATTCCCTTGCGGTTTCAAGGGCTGCCTTTGCCTGGCTGTGTTTTCCTTTTGCGACTAGAAGAGCCTCCCGTGCAGTATTGTATCCAGCCTCTGCAGCGTCAAAACGATTTTGGGGAATTACATTTTCAGCCAAAAGATTTTTTGCACGATTATATTCTTTTTCGGCCTGACTAAGCTGCGACTTAACCTGGGCAACAGCGGCAAATGCAGCCGAAAAAGCAGCTTCAGCCTGTTTCACTGCAAGCCTGAATGTTGTTTTATCCAGTCTTATAACAGGCTGACCTGCTTTCACCTTTTCTCCTATATCGACCAAAACAGCATCAACATTACCCGCTACCTTGGGAGATAAAAGGTTTTCCTGACGGGCTCTTAATGTTCCCACTGCACTGACTTTATCCTGAAACAGCTCCATGGAAGCAGGGACCGTATTCACCGGAATAACCTGATCAAGAGCCTGAAACGCCTGACGGTCTTTTGCTTTTTGCCTGATGTTTGCGACAATAAAAATAGCGCAGATTACCAGTGCGAAAATGGATAAAAAATAGAATATTCGTTTCATTTTATCTGTTCCTTTTTTTCAAAAGAGTTTTTACACTTTAAAGAATATTTTGTGTTCGGCAAAAAATGATAATTATAAAAAACTACGAAAATACGATATTATAACATGTTCACCCTGAGCTAATGCCCCCCTTTTTTCAGATTGCTTTTACCCATCATGCCTGTGGCTCTTTCAAGGGCGGCCAGAGCTGTATTATATTCAAAAAGAGCCTGGGCATAATTTGCATCCGTTTTGCTCAGGGCGGTGCGTGCGTTTAATACATCCGTATTTGTTCCTGCTCCGGCTTTATAACGGGCGGTTTCCAGACGATACGCCTCTTTAGAAGTTTTCAAAGCTGCCTCGGCTGCTGTGATATTTTTTTTAGCTTTTCCAATATTAAGAAATGCACTGCGAACCTCAAGAGAAATTCTCTCTTCTGTTTTTTTATGCATCATTTTTGCCTGGTTCAGTTTCGACTTTGCTTTTAAAATTTTTGATCTGGTCCTCCCCCAGTTCCAGAGGGGAACCTCTGCGCCTGCTCCCACTGTCCAGTGATCATCTCCATCTAAATCCCGAACATCTCCTTCGACATATTCATACCGTCCTTCAATGGCAATGCTTGGGAGGTATTCTCCTCTTGCAGCCTTTAGCCCTTCTTTTGCGGCCTCGGCCTGAAGTTTTAAAGAAGCAAGTTCCGAACGATTTTTAATGGCAAAAAGAGTTAAAGCTTCAAGACTTTTTTTTTGTCCTGGAGGATGACTAAGGCGCTCTGTTAAAAAAATTTCTTCTTCCAGATCTATAACCATCAGATTTTTAAGACTCGATAACGCCAGGTCAAAGGCATTTTCAGCACCATTTAATTCTTTTCTTGTATTTGCAAGCTCTGTTTGCGTCCGAAGAAGATCGACCTGGGGAATGGCCCCTTCCCGAACAAATATTTTAACATCCCGTTCATGCTTTTCCAGAAGAGCTACAGCCTCTATGGCAACTTTGTTAAATGCCCGGGCCACCTGCGCTGTATGATAAATTCGGGTAACCTGATAAATAATTTCATTTTTTACATTCTCCTGGTCATGGATTCGTGCATCCCTGATATTTTTAGCAGCTCTTCGGGCTGCTTTTAATCTTCCCCCTGCAAAAACAGGCTGCCGCAGAACAATTCCGGCCTTATATATATCACGTTCCATGAATATCATTGAGATGGGAGCCATGGATAAAGGACCCACAGCCAGGGGGCCAAGTTCAAAAGTCAAATCTTCATCAAGCCGTGTATAGGTTCCTTCAGCCCCAATATAAGGGAGCATGGCGGTCCATGCCATTGTCAAATCAGCATCTGCCTGGGCCAAAACCTCCTGGGTGAGATAAATATCAATATTTCTTTCCATAGCTATGGAAATACAATCCTGAAGCCCAAGGTGAAGTTTTCCGTTTTGTTTATAGGGAAGCAGTATTTCGCTTCCTGCCTTTGATATTCTGCTTCCAAGGCCGAATACTGAGATCAGCTGTTCTTCAATATATTTTTTGCTGTAAAACTGCTGGGCATACAGCCTGTCCGGTACAATATGCTGCATCAGCAGAGTAGTAAAAAAAAAGCTTAAAACAATCAGAATAAAGGAATTTTTTTTGTTTTTTATTAGCATTATTTTCTCCAAAAAAATTGAAATGCGCCCGAAAAAAAGCAGACTTTTCGCCACAAAATGAATTATGCAGAATTTTCTTCTTGCTTGATTTGATCTTTTTTATATTTAAGTCCCAAAAATAAAATTTTAATCAGTTCTTCCATGTATATGTCAATATTATCTTTATTTCCATGGAGCCATTGCTGTTCAAAACCTTTCAGGGCAAGCCCGATGGCCCTTGCTGTGAGAAACACGTCATTTACATAAAAAACTTCTTTTTCAACCCCTTCATTTAAAATAGAAGAAATAATTTTCACCTCCCTTTCAAAAAGATCATCCCGTATCTTGACAGCTTCCGGGATCATTTTTTCTGCGTCACTCCTGGCCAGCGTGAAAATATTTAAAGGAAGGCTCATATTTTGGAACCTGGTTTTTGCAAAAATAATCAGTTTTTTCCCAGGAAGAACTTCAAGGTCGACTGAGTGCGAAATTTTATCAATGGTTATATTTACCTCCCTTTTCAGCACTTCTATATAAATATTATCCTTACTTCCAAAATAATTATAAATAGTAGCCTTGGCAACCCTTGCAAAGCGTGCTATTTCATCGATATTTGTCTTTGTTAACCCGTATTTTGCAAATCTTTTCCCTGCAGCCTCTAATATGGATTCTCTTTTTTTTTGTTTCATATCACACCATATTGTTCATATGTAATTACTTTAATATATATTTTTATACTAAAATCGTTTTTCAGTACAAATAATAAGCAGATAATATTTTTTGTCAAGGAAAAACCGAATAAAAAATTACGATTATTTGAGAAGGAGAAAGACACCAACAGCCTTACCCTTGTCGGCACCATGAACCTGGAAGAGGGTTCGGCCCCAGCTTCTTGATCGTTTTGGTTTATGCGTTCATATAGAGGGGATTCTGGACCCTGATGCCCGTGTTACCATTATGGAACGAAGAACTGCTTATGACGATGACCCTACGTCTTTTTGCAGTAAATGGGAAAAGGATTCAAAGCAGATAGTTGAAAAAGCAGCGGAACTTGCTCTGCCCCATCGTGTGCGGCGGCAGAAAGCATGACCTTTATCCGGCTTATAGTTTCGATTATGCACTGCATAGGATTAGCTTTGAAAATAACCTGGACTTAATAAAAAAATAATGCTACTGGCAGTTTGTTGAAAGGTATGATATGGTTTACTGATTTGAATTTTATACTTTGACGGTATTTAAAAAAAGGTAACAGAAATGGTAAAAATCGGAATTATAGGCGGGTCAGGCTTAGATAATGCTCCCATCCTTTCAGAATCTGTTGAGATCAAGTGCGATACACCATTTGGAAGCCCTTCCTCGAAACTTGTTGCAGGTAAAATAGCCGGAGTTGATGTTATTATTCTATCAAGGCATGGGAAAAAACATCAGCTGAATCCAACACAGGTCAACTACAGAGCCAATATATCAGCCCTTAAGGACCAGGCCGTAACCCATATTATTGCGACAACAGCCTGCGGCAGCCTGCGGGAGGAGATAGGAAGGGGCGATTTTATAATTCTTGACCAATTTATCGATTTTACAAAACACAGGAAAATATCCTTTCATGATTCATTTGACAACGGACCTGTTCATATGCCCATGGCTGAACCCTTTGATCCATCCCTGAGAAAAATTCTTTGCAAAAAATCAAAAGAACTTGGATATAAAACCCATGAAAAAGGGACGGTTATAACCATAGAGGGCCCAAGGTTTTCAACCATCGCTGAATCAAACATGTTTAGAATCTGGGGCGCTGATGTTATAAATATGTCTGTTGCAACTGAAGCGATCCTTGCCAACGAGGCGGAGATCCCCTACTCGGTTATTGCCATGTCCACAGATTATGATTGCTGGAAAGAAGATGAAGATCCTGTTTCCTGGGATAAAATTGTCGAGGTCTTTACACAAAATGCAGATAATGTAATTAATCTTTTAAAAAATGTTATTCCAGAAATTGCTGTCCTTGCGAAAAAATAATTTTTGTAACTATTCAGCGTCGCTGATTTAATAGACGCAACAGGTATAATCTGATTATGCGGGAGTTTTTCATGGTTTAATCAGACTATACCTGTTGCTTACATATCAGCTGAATAGTTACTAATTTTTTTAAATTTTAAGCCGGAGAATAAAAATGACAGATGCTTTTTTTATAATGGGAGGATTCGGACTGGTTATCGGTGTAGGTTTGGCCATTGCCTCAAAAATTTTTTATGTATATGTAGACCCTTTGATACTTTCAATTGAAGATGTTCTTCCCGGCGCTAATTGCGGCGGATGCGGTCTTCCAGGCTGCAGCTCCAATGCAGAAGCGATTGTGGCAGGGACTGCCGCCCCCAACTCATGCGTGGCCGCAGGGGACGACGTTGCAGAGTCCATTGCGGGAATTTTGGGAGTTACTGTTGAAGCAAAAGAGCCTGATATTGCAAAACCAGGATGCACCTACAGTACAGCAGATGCCGAGGTAAAATATATCTATGACGGATTAAATGATTGCAAGGCTGCCGCACTTTTCAGCGGGGGAATGAAAGTCTGTTCCATCGGCTGCCTCGGCCTTGGAAGCTGCGTAAAAGTCTGCCAGTTCGGCGCTCTTTCCATGGGCATGGAAGGTCTCCCCATAGTTGATGAAGCACTTTGTACAGGATGCGGGGCCTGTGAAAAAGCCTGTCCCAAAAATATCATAAACCTTTCCTCTGTAACAAGACGAATTATGCGGGAGTACACAACCGAAATGTGTACTACTCCCTGCCAGAGGTCCTGCCCCGCTGGAATAAATATAAGTGAATATATTCATCAAATTGCCATGGGAAATTACCACCAGGCTGTTCAGGTTATCAAAGAACGGAACCCTTTTCCCACAGTTATAGGAAGAATCTGTCCCCGGCCATGTGAAGATGACTGCAGGCGAAAATATGTGGATGATCCTGTGGCTATAAATTTTCTCAAACGGTTTGCAGCCGATTTTGAAAAAAAAGAGAATAAAAGGATACTCCCGTACAAAGCTCCATCTACAAATCGAAAAATCGCAATTATTGGTGGGGGCGTGGAAGGCCTTTCTGCTGCTTTTTTTGCGGCCAGGCTGGGACACGACCCAACGATATTTGAAGCGGGCTCACACCTTGGGGGATTATTAAGAAATGCCATAGCAGGGTACAGGCTTTCAGATAAAATTCTTGACTGGGATATTGATGGAATCCTTGAAATGGGTGTCAAAGCAGAAACTAAAAAGGTGATGGGAAAAGACATTTCTCTGCAATCCCTTTTAAAAGATGATTACGAAGCGGTTTTTACAGCATCCGGCGGATGGGACAGCCGTTTGTTAAAAAATTCAAAAGAGACTGCCGGGCCGGTACCAGGGCTTCATCTCCTCATTGATCTCCTTAAAGGGACTGAAACTGATAAATTTCAGTGGGGATCAGACGTTGTAATTGCAGGGGGCGGAAAATCTGCTTTTAAAGCTGCAGAGCTTTGTAAAAACCATGGCGCAAAAAAGGTCTCCATTATATTCAGGGAAACTCGGGATCAGGTTAAAATAGAAAAAATCGACCTTGAAAACATTGAAAAGGAAGGGATTAAACTTATATTTAACTCGGGAATAACCGAAATTACCGGCGAAGAAGACCAGCTTTCAACTTTAGAGTATACCTGTTTAGATGGATCAGCTAAAAAAACAATAAAAGCAAAAACCCTTATACTCTCTTCGGGCCGTTTCCCCGAGTTGATTTTTACCAGGATTAATACAGACAATGATGATGCCGGCCTTTCTGTACAATGGAAAGGTGTTGAACCCTGCAAGCCTTCTACCTTAAATGAAAACAGAGGTCTTTTTGCCCCCGTGGATGTCAAGACCGACTACAGTGCCGCGATAAAGGCTATAAACGCAGGGAGACGTGCTGCTGCATCCATTCATATGGTAATAAACGGGCTCCCTTTATCTGTGCCCGACACAATTCTGACCCCTGACTCCATGGTTCAAAATATCGAAACCCTTAAAAATGTAGAGATAATGCCGCGTCAGATAATGCCTTTGGCTCCATGTGAAGATATGGAAACCTGCGATGAGCTCGAAAAAGGATTTGACGAAAAAACAGCCCTGACCGAAGCAAAAAGATGCCTTCAGTGCGGGCTGATATGTTATAAAAGTTCAATAAATTAATATCTTCTGCTTCAACCCTTGTTCCCAGGCTCTGCCCGGGAACAAGAAAACATATATGAATCTTTAGGAACGAGGACGAAATAACTTGGTATTTTAAGCGTCGATCCATCCTGCCTGACTGCGTTACAAAAGCGTAGCAATATCTTGATATTCCTACACTTTCGCGTCTTGCCAGGCAGGCGCCTCAACACTTAAAATTACGAACTTATTTCCTCCCCGTTCCTTAGGGAAAAAGGATTAATTTTGGCAACAGAAGAAGCTGTAGTAATAAAAACCGGCTTTAAAACCGCCTGGGTAAAAACAACTAAAAGCAGTTCATGAGCAGCCTGTTCAGCAAGAGGTTCTTGCGGCACAGATGGAAATGTTCAGGAAATAAAAGTTGAAGCGATTAATGAAATCGGGGCAAAAACAGGGGACAGGATAGTTTTAAGCTTTGAAACATCCTCACTCTTAAAAGCGACATTTCTCCTTTATGTTTTCCCCATCCTCTGCATGATTGCAGGGGGAGCCATTGGCCAGAAACTCGCTGATATTTTCAGCATGAACCAGTCTGCTACATCTGCAGTTTTTGCCTTTTTATTTCTCTTTATTTCTTTTTTCATTATAAAATTTAAGGGAAACAAACTTTCTGAAAAAGAAAAATATAAGCCTAAAATAACCAGAATTATCAGAACCTCCTGATGTTGTTATTTATTTGTTCAGTTGAAAAGATATGATTATTCCCAACCGGGATTGTATTTTATCACCATTTCCACCCAAAACCGATCAAAATTATTAGATGATATTAAAAACAGTAGGGGCAGATTCCATATCTGCCCTGTCCGTAGGGGCAGATTCCATATCTGCCCTGTCCGTAGGGGCGGATTCCATATCCGCCCTGTCCGTAGGGGCAGATTCCATATCCGCCCTGTCCGTAGGGGCAGATTCCATATCCGCCCTGTCCGTAGGGGCGGATTCCATATCTGCCCTGTCCGTAGGGGCGGATTCCATATCCGCCCTGTCCGTAGGGGCAGATTCCATATCCGCCCTGTCCGTAGGGGCGGATTCCATATCCGCCCTGTTCGTAGGGACGGATTCCATATCCGCCCTGTCCGTAGGGGCGGATTCCATACCCGCCAAAGATACAGGGCAGAAATGGATTCTGCCCCTACCCCGGCCAAACTCATTGTATTTACAGATATCAAGTTGATCATCTACAAAATTTATAGCTAAATTTTCATTATGATTTTCTTGTTTTTTATGACAGGGTTTCAGGAGTAAGGCATAATTGTACGACAGGCTGAATAGCTGCCAAATTATGTTATATAAACACTACTGGATACCGTTGGGATATTTACAGGTAACGCCTTGATAATTTTTTACCAGCAAAATCTCTTTATCTGTTTTTTCAACATATTCAGGAACAATGGGCACCTTCCCCCATCCCCCTGGAAGGTCTATCATATATTGGGGAATGCACATTCCTGATATATGGCCGTAAAGATTTTTCATTATATTTATACCTTTTTCAACGGGAAAACGAAAATGTCCTGTTCCCCTTACACAGTCAGGATGATGGATATAATAAGGCCTGACCCTTATTTTAAGAAGTCCCCTCATTAAACATTTTATTTCCCCTCCATTATCATTTACCCCCTTTAACAAAACAGTCTGGCTTCCCAAAGGAATCCCTGCGTCGGCAAGAATTGCACATGCCCTTGTTGATTCGGGTGTAATTTCCCAATGGTGGTTAAAATGGATATTGATAAAAACAGGATGATATTTTTTTAACATATCAGCAAGTTTTTTTGTTACCCTTTGGGGGAGCGCAGAAGGGACCCTGGTATGGATACGTATTACCTCAACATGGGAAATTGAATGCAGGCGCGCCAGAATATCTTCCAACTGCTCATCCTCCAAAAGTAATGGATCACCTCCGGAAACCAGAACTTCCCGAATCCTCTTTTCCCGGCGAATATAGCTTATCCCATCCTCTAATCTTTTTCCTGTTACCCTGGACCCACCGATCATTCTTTTCCGCATGCAAAAACGGCAATAAACTGCGCAACTGCTGGAGACAAGAAATAAGACCCTGTCAGGATAACGATGGACAATATTTAAAACAGGAGATTGTTCTTCTTCATGCAGGGGGTCATCCGAATAATCGTAATTTTCAAGTTCTTTTTTATCTGGAACAGCCTGTTTCCACAAGGGGTCATCCTTCTCTTTTATCAAAGAAAGATAATATGGATTTATCAGCATGGGAAATAGCTTTGTTACTTTTTCAACCTCAACAGAATTTATAGAGAAATGCTCTGCCAGATCCCCTGCAGAAATTATACTTGAATCCAGAATATCGCGCCAGTTACTGAATTTAATTTTATTATTCATTAATATAAAACCCTTGCTGCTTGTATTCATTTTATCGTAAAATCAGGGATTAGTTTTAGCTTGACCATCAGATGCCGGAGCAAAGCTATGGTGAAATTAAAACCCTAAGGGCTCGCTCAAAAATAACTTTACATTTTAAGCGCCGATGCATCCCGTCTGGCTGCGTTCCGAAAGCGCAGAAATATCTTGATATTCCTGCGCTTTCGCGCCTTGCCAGCCAGGCGCCTCAACACTTAAAATTGCTAATTTATTTTTGAGCGAACCCTAATTTCTAAAATTTATTAAAAAGACATTTTTTATCTTGACTAATATGTTGTTTTGAATAATTGTTTTGTAACTATAGATTTTCAGATAATAAATCTCACAAGGCCAGAGGGAGGAAGGCGTATTGTAATACGCAGGCGGCGATAACGCAGTAAAATTATTTATATGAACATCTATATTCAGCTAATCTGTATTAGCAGTGTCCGGTTAGAAAATTGCAAGAAAGAAAATACGGAAAGTTTCATTATTTTTTCCGCTATTGCGAATAAATTTATTAAATACGCTACAAAAACAAAACTCCCCTCACGCAAGATTCTAACCGGACACTGCTGAATATAGAAACAGGCATAATCTGATTAAACCATGAAAGACTCACGCCTAAAAGGTCGTCAACAAAGAACCTGTCATAAAGATAAGCTTACGTAATAGTATACCGGCAAATGGCACAAATATCTTCAGCCCTGATGGGTTCTTTCTTAACGCTCTTTAATACGTTCAAACAATTTCAATTGTTTGAATCAGATCATACCTGCTGCGCCTCTTAAATCAGCGATGCTGAATAGTTACATTATTTTTAACAAAAAATATTATTTTAATCAAATATCATCTTTTTGAAAAAGGATAGGTTATGATTGAAAAAGTCTATGTTGCAGAAGACAAAACAGCGGTCTTTGTTTGTCCTGAATGTGGTAAAAAACGGACAATGAATCTGTCAAGCTATAAGAATCTTGATAAATCGTCAAAAGTTACCTGTAAATGCGCATGCGGACACTCCTATCCGGTAATTCTGGAGAAAAGAAGATTTTTCAGAAAAAAAACCGACCTCGCAGCAACGTACACCTATGTTGTTTCCAATCTCAGTGAGAACTATTGCGAGGAAGTGGGAAAGGGGATGCTTAAAATCAAGGACATCTCCCGAACGGGCCTGCAGCTTGAACTAAACAAGCCCCTTGGTTTAAAAAAGGGCGACAAATTTTCACTGGAGTTCACTCTGGATGACCAAAAAAGAACCTTAATAAAAAAAGAAGTAGTGATAAGAAAAATCGATGCTAACCTGATGGGGGTGGAATTTCTTTCATCAGATCCAGGGGATCCCGGTGATAAAGCCCTGGGGTTTTACCTCTTTTAACCCCATCCTTAAATATATGTAGTTGATTAAAAAGTTGACCCCACACTATAGCCATGGTAACAATGTTTAAAATAAAAAAAATATTAGTCACCTATAAGTTTTTTTGGTTGTTGAATTGTGCGGTTATTTTTTTTGAACTACTATTTTTGGAGAAAAAACATGAAGAAGTTGAATGTTGTTTTATTTTGTTTGATGGGAACTCTAATTTTTTTTATTACTAATTCTTATGCCATGCATCAGGATACAGAACTTTTGCTTAAATTGCTTGAGAATAAGGGCGTAATTACTTCGGATGAAGCGTCTGACCTGAAAAAAGCTGTTGAAGCAGGTATTGAGGCAGAGACCGCAGTACCCCCCCAGCGGATAGAACAGGAATCCCACGATATGGATTCTGCTGAAATCAGGGAGGCATTAGACTGGCTCCACAAAGTCAAAATAAGCGGACTCATAGAAGTTGAGGCTTTTACAAGTGATAGAACAGACTTTGGAAATACCAGTTTGTCCAGAAGGTCTTCAAACGATATAACCCTTGCAACTGTTGAGCTTGGCATGGATGCCATGATAAACCAGTGGGTCTCCGGTCACATTCTCCTTTTATGGGAAGAGGATGATACTGAAGAAGTGGTTGTTGATGAGGGAACCATTACAATAGGAAATATAGAAAAATTTCCCCTGTACCTTACAGCGGGTAAAATGTATGTCCCCTTTGGAAACTTTGAAACAAATATGATACAAGACACTTTCACTCTGGAGCTGGGTGAAACCAGGGAAAGTGCTGTTCTGCTCGGTTTTGAGCAAAATGGTTTTTACGCTTCCGCATACGCATTTAAAGGAGATGTAAAACAGACCCACGAAAGGGAGAGAGTGGAAACCTTTGGTGGAAATATTGGCTATTCCTTTGAAAATGATAATATAAGTTTCAATGCCGGGGTTGATTTTATAAACAATCTTGAGTCAGATGCCATTGAAGGTTTAGGTATAATAGATGATAATGTGCCAGGTTTTGCCGGCCACATTATTTTTAATTACGGCCCCTTGATGCTCATAGGTGAATATCTTGGAACAACAGAAGATTATAAAGCCGGTGAAATATATTTTGAAAAAGTAAAGCCTGAAACCTGGAATATTGAAGCTGCATTAACCGCTGAAATAACAGGTAAAGAAATTACTTTTGCCATTGGGTACCAGGGGACAGAGGATCTGATGGGATATCTGCCTGAAGACCGTTTCATGGTCTCCATGTGCACTGAAATTTTTAAAAATACATCTGCAGCACTGGAATTTTACCATGATGAAGATTATGGTAAAAAAGACGGTGGAACAGGCAGTGACGCAAATGTTGTAAGTGCTCAGCTGGCTGTAGCATTTTAAAAAATTAAATAAAAAATTAAATATCTTCCCCTTGTTTCCTGGCTCTGTCCAAAAATGAGGGGAACTACTCAACTTAACGACCCCTAAGAAACAACATGACATTCATCAATTCCGAGACTGGTATCCTGAATAATTCTGATCGTTTTAAAATTAAATTTTTTCTTCAGGATTTCCACATTCCTCTTTTTTAATCCCTGCATCCGGGATATACTTTTTGGATGAACCTTTATTAATAATTCCTCTGATAATTTTTTGTCAGCCTTAACAGCAGAAATCACTCCATCAAGAAAAATATCTGACAAAACCAGGTGTCCAAAGGATGGATGGTAGGGCCCTGCAAGAATTGCTGCTTTTGAATCTAAATCCCTGGTGGCCTGCAACCCCATTCTGATCACCCTGATCCCCTTTTTTTTGAATAAAAGATAAATTTTTTTCACCAGAGAGACAGAATCCCCAATGTCCATTGGTACATATACCCCCTTTTTGTACCATGACGCAAGGACGGAGCCTGAAAAAACCAGAGTTGGATAAATTCTTACAAAATCAGGTGCCAGAGCAACAATTTTTTCTGCTGTTTTAATTGCTGTTTCTTCATCATCATGGGGAAGCCCCACCATCATCTGGGCACCGGTAATATAGTTCCGCTTTTTTAACAGATCAAAGGCTTTTACAGTATCTTTTGCCCTGTGCCCTCTTTTTGATTTTAAAAGGACAGTATCATCCATGGACTGCACGCCTATTTCAATTGTGGAGATTGAAAATTTTTCAATATAATCAAGGATCTGATCATCAATTGTATCAGGCCTGGTGGAAAATCTAATGGAATCGACCTTTTTTGCAATTATGAATTTTGAAGCTTCAATGAGGAGTAATTTAATATAATCCTTTTTTAACCCCAGAAAATTACCCCCATAAAATGCAATCTGGGCATTATTATCTGTATCTTTTCTGTATTTTAAAAAATCAATTATTATTTTGGATACTTTTTCAGAGGAAAGGTGGTGAGATGTTATCCCCGTAATTGCCTTTTGATTACAAAAAACACATTGATGGGGGCATCCCATTTGGGGTAAAAAGACTGGAATAACAAAAGGTCTTTTTGTCAAAATTTAAGACCTTTTTTCTCTATTTCTCCAAGAATTATTTTTGCGGCATTTTGCTCGGCCTTTTTTTTGCTTTTCCCGGTTCCCTGTGTTGTGAACTTCCCAACCTTTAATTCAACAACAAATGTTTTTTCATGGTCAGGCCCGTTTTCACTTATTACCGTATAAAACGGCGTACTGTAATGCGCCGCTTGAACAAGTTCCTGCAGCTGACTTTTGTAATAATGTTCTTCTGATTCTGAAATAACAGAATCAATTTTTTCTGAAAAAAGGGCTTCCATAACTTTAAAAACAACATCATATCCCCCGTCTAAATATACAGCAGCAAAAACAGCTTCAAGTGCATCAGAGAGTATTGAGTCCTTTCCCCTCCCGTTTGTCTGTTCTTCCCCCTTGCCCAGGAGAATATAATCCCCAAGGTTTAAGGAACGGGCAATGCAGGCAAGCTGCCTTTCATTAACAAGGGACGAGCGGATTACTGTAAGATCTCCCTCTTTTAAATCAGGATACCGTTTCATCAGGGCGTGGGAGATAACAAGACTCAAAACAGCGTCCCCTAAAAATTCAAGCCGCTCATTATCCCGCATGGCAGTATTCTGCTCATTGACAAAAGATCTATGGTGAAGCGCTTCATCAAGAAAATCTTTATTTTTAAATAAATACTGAAGTTTTTTTGTAAATTGCAGGTAGAGGTTATGTATCATTGGATATAGAGAAGTTAAAAGGTGAAAAAATTATAACTGCCTGGAATCTAAAGTTGAATCTAAAGAGACAAGGGATGCCGAATTTTTAACGAGATCTGTATATAACATATAGGGAACACAAAAGTTGCCCCTTCCCGTTCCCATTTTAACATGCGGAGTCAGATCCCCGTGAAAATCTGTCCCCCCTGTCATTAATAATTTATGGCGTCTTGCAATCTCAATAAAATATCTGGTGTTATCAGGGTTATGGTTTGGATAAAAAACCTCTATACCCCCAAGTCCTTTTTCCACTAAAAGAATAACCAGTTTTTCCAGACTGTGAACATCTTCAGGATATATAATGTAAGGATGCGCCAGAACCGCAACCCCTCCAGCGTCTTTTATTACCTTAATCGCCTGTGCGAAATCGACTCTGTACTTGTCAACATAGGCAGGTTTGCCCTTGCCGATATACTTGTCAAAAGCTTCCTGCAGAGAGTTGACAACACCTTTTAATAACAAGGTCTGTGCTATATGGGGCCTTCCTATCTGTCCCTTTACCCCGGATAAAGAAATCACTTCATCTAAAGATATATCCACCCCTATATTATTAAGCCGTTCAATAATATGGGGATTTCTGTTTTTTCTGGCATCCTGAAGTTTACCAAGAACCTGATTAAGCCCGGGATCATCTATCTGAATTGAATAACCCAGGATATGCATACTTCCTGTGATATTATAAGATAAGGGAGGTGCCGCACTTATTTCCACACCAGTTAAAAATTTTAACGATGGAGGAATCCCATACTCCAAAGCGGCCCGCGAACCATCTATTGCATCATGATCCGTTATTGATATGGCGCCCAGATGAAGCCTTTCTGCCATATCAACGATCTCTTCGGGGGACAAGGTACCATCCGAAACTGTGGAGTGGAGGTGAAGATCAATATACCCCCGCTTATATTCCAAGGGATTTCTCAAAAGCCTCTTCACTTTTTTTACATTCTATACATTGAGTAGTAACAGGCCTGGCTTTAAGTCTGTTTGTGGAAATATCCTCTCCACACTTTTCACAGATACCAAAGGTTTCATCATCAATCCGTGCCAGGGCTTTTTTTATTTTTTTGATAAGCTTATTTTCCCTGTCTCTGATTCGAAGCATAAAATTTCTATCTTCCTCAAGAGAAGCGCGGTCTGTTGGATCAGGAAAATTATCATTTGCCGAGGTCATTCCGGTAACAGTTTTGCTAGCCCTGCTCAAAAGGTCCTCAAGCCGTTTAGCCAGAAGCTCTTTAAAAAATTCAAGGTCTTTATCTTCCATAATAACACCTTCCATAAAAACATTTTTAAAAAATTTCTTAACGCTAAATATAATACCATTACCACAAAGGAGATAAATGTATCACAAAAGGTATTGCTGTGTAAAGAATAAAATAATGTTTTAAAAACCGTAACCATTCAGCATCGCCTATTTAAGATATGCAACAGGTATGACCTGATTAAAACATTTGAAATTGTTTGACCGGATTAGAGAGCGTTAAGAACCGTCTTTTAAAAATTTTTCCAGGGTTTTCATGCTGTTTACGCTGTAGCTTTTGTAAGGATATTCTTTTGAAAGATTTTTCTTTGTTAAACCGGTGAGTACTTTTCCAGGACCCACCTCAACAAAAATATTCGTATTTTCATCCCGTAATTTTAAAATAGAATCAAACCACTTTACAGGGCTGCAAAGCTGCTTTTCCATGATCAGCCTGATTTCATGGGGATCTGCGGAAATATTTCCTGAAACATTAAAAACAATGGGGCTCACAGGTTCATTAAAAGTAAAGCCGGACAAAAATTCTGTAAACTCAGACTCCGCACCTTTTATTAATTCACTGTGCCATGCTCCGCTTACTTTCAACGGTATTGCTTTTCCTCCGCGTTCACCGGCAATTTTTGATACTTTCTCAACAAATTCAGGGGCTCCGGTAATAACAATCTGTTTTTCAGTGTTATGATTTGCCACTGAAACTACCCCCTCCTTTCCGACATCTGCTGTTATTTCAAAAAGCTCTTCAATGGTAAGCCCGATTACAGCACTCATGGCCCCTTTATGCTTAAGAGACTCCCTGTGCATCAGTTCACCCCTTTTTAAAACTATTTTAACAGTATCTTCCACAGAGAGAATTCCCGCAGAGCATAGCGCGCTATATTCACCCAGACTGTGCCCCGCTGACATATCCGCTTTTACCCCTTCTTTTTCAAGAACAGCCAGACAGGCCATATTAACAACTGTCACAGCCGGCTGCAGATAAACAGTCTGTGTTAAATCCTCCATGGGCCCCTTAAAGCATAATCTCGAAAGATTTATTTTGGTAATCTCTTCGGCCATATCAAAAATTTCCCGTGCAACATCATACTCCTTATGGAATTCCTGCCCCATTCCCACGGACTGGGACCCTTGCCCAGGAAAAAGAAAAGCTATTTTTTTCAAGTTACCCCCTTCTCCATATTCATATTCATCAATGGTCGATATTAAAAAGTTTTTTTACTGTATCAAGATAGACAGAATTATTATCATTACATCCGTTTTTCTTTAAAAAGATGATTGGATCATGTAAAATTTTATTTATAAAAGAACCCATCATTTTTTGCACAGCCTGAATATTATTTTCTGAAAGATTTAAAGCCTGAACGGTTTTTTTAAGTTCCCTGTCTGCTATTTCATCAATCCTGCTCCTTAAGGCAACAATCGTGGGAACAACCCCAAGCCCTTCATGCCATTTCCTGAAATTAACAACAGCTTCATCAACTATCCTTTCAGCCTTTACAGATTCATTATTCCTGTCATTTATATTTTCATCAATAACATCTTTAAGGTCATCAATATCGTAAACATATGAATTGGAAAGCCGGTTTATTGCCGGATCAATATCCCTTGGAAGTGCTATATCTATAAAAAATATAGGCCGGTTTTTTCTGATCTTCATAATTTTTTTTATATGAGTACGGGTTATTATTAAATCAGGTGACCCTGTGGAGCTTATAACAATATCAGCCGAGACCATGCTTGTGTGTATCTCTTCATACCTGATTGCCGTTCCATTAAACCTTTTGGCAAGTTCAAGGCCATTTTCAAAAGTTCTGTTTGCAACAACAATTTTTTTTGTTTTGTTGCGAATCAGATGTTCCACTGCAAGCTCTGCCATTTCACCTGCCCCAATAAGTAAGACACTCTTATTTTCCAAACTGCCGAATATTTTTTTCCCCAATTCAACAGCAGCGTAACTTATGGAAACAGCATGATCCCCTATACCGGTTTCGGTTCTCACCCGTTTTGCTACAAAAAAAGCCCGGTGCATAAGGCGGTTTAATATTACTCCCATTGTTTTTTCCCGGGCAGCAAGGTGATAGGCCTGCTTGATCTGCCCTGAAATCTGCGGCTCCCCCAGTATCATGGAATCGAGGCTTGAGGCGACTCTAAACAGGTGACGCACAGCATTATCACCTTCATGAATATAAAGAGACTTTTCAAAATCATTAATTAAAATATCCTTAATTCGGGAAATACATTTTTTTGCAGTATCAACTGCTTCAGACCTGTTTTTCACCGCCATTAAAATTTCCATGCGATTGCAGGTTGATGCCAGGAGCACTTCACCTATATCCCCGCTCAGGCACAGATTATTAACAGCCTTTTTGGCTTCATCACTTGAAAAAGCCATCTGCTCCCGAAGCTCAACAGGGGCTGTATTATGATTTAATCCAATTAATAAAATAGATAACGGGTTCATTTAAAAAATATTCATCACTTATGAGCCGGTTTCAAAATGCCACCTTTTGAAACCGGCTCTTATTTGCAGACTTTTATATGTATAGATGTTCATATAAATAATTTTAGCAATAACTAAGCTATAATAAAATTTAAAAACCTCTGGAACTCGCTACGCTCAAACAGCCAGAGCTTTTTAAATTTCACCATAGCTCAGTTCCAACATCTGGCCGTATGAAATTTATTATCTGAATATCTATAGGCTTTTATGCCGGTCCTACCACCTGGTAAAATCTCCATGGTGTCCAGGTAATAATAAATTAACCCCTAAAAAAGTAAACATCATTACAAAAAAACCTATTATCGCCATCACAGCCGTTTTTTTACCGCGCCACCCTGCAAGAAGACGTTCGTGCAGTAATACTGCATAAATAAGCCATGTAATTACCGACCATACTTCTTTTGGGTCCCAGCTCCAATACCTGCCCCATGCCAGTTTTGCGTAGATAATTCCTGCGGCAAGGCCAATGCTGGTAAAGGTAAAGCCTGAGACTATGGATGCATACCCTGCGCTGTCGAGCATCTCTAAAGAGGGGAGCCTTTTTAAAAAAAATCTATGTTTTTTTGTCTTTATAGCACGCTCCTGGAGAAGATACAAAATACCGACTCCACAGGCCAGGGCAAATGCAGATTCACCAATAAAAATTGTAATTATATGCAATATAAGCCAGAAATTTTTAAAAAGAGTATCAACCGTCACGATTTCGGAGGGAAAACAGCTCCCAACAGCAGTTATAACAGTAACAAGGGGAGCTGCATATATTCCAAGAATTTTAAG